>MAAB01001349.1_pt1 | contig 27972 bp, 25 predicted proteins | sample 1115991 | NCBI WGS metagenome assembly MAAB01 (sample SAMN04961124, study PRJNA320927) | seawater metagenome | isolation source: sample BD02T18 sea water enriched with oil for 18 days | place: USA:Gulf of Mexico | collected 2013-07-27
TTATCTGAAATATATAAAACAACGCGTTTCATCACTAACCTTTACAGAACTGTTAAAGATTAACTATTTTACTGAACTCACTAAATAAAACAAAGATGAATTAACTGAATTTTTAATTCAATTCTATACAGAGAAAAATAAGCAGGTCTAGTAAACCAATAGGTAAAGCATTTGAAATAGTCGCTTTGGCCTTGAAGCAGACGTTAACATCAATAGGTATTTAAGCTGTTTAGAGTGTTCAGTCTATCTTGTTTCTGATAGAGAGCTAAGCCACCATAGCGGTCATAGATACTTTAAATCAAAACGGCATAAGTTCCGACATTGTAGATATAAAGCCAATAACGGAACGTGCTAATTTTTTGCGCACTGCACAAATACTGTATACAACCATATATGATTATTAGACTATACTCTGTAAGTAACTTGATTAACTAAATTACGGAAATAGCAAGGCATATACGATTTCATTTAATCAATGAAATCGTATATAAAAAGATTTTATGAAAAAAAGGTACTCATTTTTATTTTTATTAACTTTCTGTATCGGAAACTCCGCTTCTGCTCAGTGTATTGGTGTAGTAACCAGTGGCGTGGGTGCGTTCTGGAGCGAAGTAATTTCTGGTTCAAGGCAAGCGGCAAAAGAAGTTGGTATTAGAGTGTACGCTAGGGGAGCAATCGGCGATGATGATGTGAAAGGTCAACAACACATTATCAATCTAGCTATACATACAGAACAGTGTCAGGGTTTATTGCTTGCTCCTAATAGCGATGAACGACTCAAAGAAGTCGAGCTACTCAAGCAACAGGGAATACCCACTGTATATGTTGATAGAGATATTGGAGGAGCAAGAGTAAGCGTAGTGAAAACTAATAATACGCATGCAGGAATACTGGCTGGCCTGGCTATGCTAAAAGCATTGAACGGAAAAGGTAATATTGCAGTATTGGGTGTTAAAAAAGGGATTTTGACTACTGAGGAACGAATAAATGCATTTACTGAAGTAGTGATAAGAGGCGGAATTAAGATTAAATTAATTAAGTATCTTAATACCAGAATCGGAGAAGCAAGAGGTAGAGCGTTCGATATCTTAAATAATGAGGAAAATATTGATGCCATATTTACTACCAATGAAATTACCACTGTGGCCACTATATTAGCACTACGAAGAATGGGTAAGTCAGGAAAAGTGATTCATATAGGCTTTGATGGCCATAAATTAATTATTGATTCATTAATAAACCAAAATCTCCATGGTTTCGTTCTCCAAGATGCTTTTCAAATGGGATATCAAGGAGTCCATACACTACATAAAGCTATGCAGGGTGAAAAGGTAAGCGAACATATAACAACTAATAGTATTTACGTAGATAAAAATAATATTAACAACACTGACATAAAAAGTGCACTTAAGGTGTATCAATAATAATATACTACATCTTATATATAGCTGTAGAACCTCATATTGAATGATTATTCTGTAAATCTTATTGGCAAACTGACAATCTATGTTAAACGTGAATTAAACGCTTTAGACACACAGTTAACATCACGTGACGGAAGGTCAACGGCGGGTTAGAGCTTAAACTTGCCCCACAAATGAGCAAGAAACTTCAGTTAGTATTGCCCAAATATTATCGTGCTTTCACAAAAATTCAATGACTATATATGGCTATAAGTGATCATTGAAGTTGCTGACTGAATATCAGGTATTATGATTGAAAAAAAAGAAATCAATAAACTCTCATTTGTTTTAGCTCATTAAAATAAGCCACTTCAATATGAGATATTCCCAAACATTATGCATAGTCACACTTTTCTCACGACTTAAGCCGATCTACATATGTAGATCTTCACAATTGGTAAGAAACGGCTCACAAGTAGAATAGGGGGTAGCGAGGAGGTACGAAAATATCTTTTATGATTTTGCGTCAAAAATAGCAAGAAAATTACAAAAAAGTTCTAAAATCGCAAGAAAATAAAACTGCCAATGCTCGCTAAATAAATACAGACAATATCAATATAGAAATTGACCTATATTAGAATTCGCGAATATCTTCATTTGCAGTGACACTAGGCAATATTGTTATTATTTTTCCATCCTAATGCTGACGATCTAAGTATAACATCTTGTTTTGAACTTAACGAATACTATGTCGGCAAAGTGTATTAGAGATGCCGAATGCTATTGGACCATCTGATATTCAGTTAGCAACATTAATGATCACTTATAGCCAAGGCTGACCTTTTATTTCTATGAAAGTGGTGACACTGACAAACAGTTTTATGCCATTTTAGGTATTCCCATATTCAATGTTCAGGACTTAATCTTACTTATTTATATCAAACTACAGCTCAGGGTAATTAGTGAGTATTAGCCTCTAATCTTTCCCATTTTACTATTAAGAGAAGAGTTGTAATTACAGACCAGAATATGCTGAAAAGAATCTGCTTCCATTCAGGTTGAGTAAAAGCTGCGGACACGACCAAATATCCAAATGATATATATGTGATTAATATTAGAACGTTTTTTACTATTTTAATTAAATTACTTTTAGATTGGGACTTACCATAAGACCACTTGTAGCCAAGCCCCCAATAAACAGTTAAGCAATAAATACCTATAGTATTTATTGAAAAACGATAATCGTCCCAAGCAATCGCCAATAGAAAGAAAATAAAAAAAGCACTAACTAAAAAAATAAAAGCTTCTCGCATATTCATTTGTGCCTTAAATTATTGGCGTTTAACTAAGTATTTTTGAAATAAGCCATCAACGCTATCGAACTCATAAATATAATGAAGGTCAAGGCAAATGATACGTAATATGAAATTTCAATTTTCCTATTTAAGGTCAGTAAAGATTTCACTTCATTGTTATCAATATTTTCCCACATTGATTTGGAAATGAAAAATTTTGCTTTCTTCTTTGATGTGTTGATATCGTTATTGAATAAGCCCAACTTAGCAAAATACTCATCAAATACGGCTTTTTCGTTTTCTTTTAGCTTTTTGACTATCAATCGACGATTAAATAATGAAATCACTCCAGTAATTATCATTAAACAAAATAAAAGTCCTAGAGCAATCTCTACAACATTTAGTGTTTCATCATGCATATAACTTCCCTTTATATTTAGCTTGTTAACGATTGCTGTACGCTCGTAACTGCCTATGAGTTTTTAATTACACTACGTTAAATTGCTAATGGACTCAAGCGTGCCACAAGCGATTTTTGAACCATGGCTACTTATTAAATGGTATTGATTTCCTTTTATAAATCAACCAACCATACATGCTTAACAATACTGGCGAAGCTATAACAGAAAATGTTGTTATTAATACAAGTACAGAATAAGCGTTATCATTAGCTGATTTTTCATGCTCTTCCAAACCAGCCATAATTTTAAAAACAACATGCTCTAGATTAAGGGCGGTTAGTCCAGTTACGATTAGTGTTAATGGCAAAAGGGTCGCTACGAAAACACATAATCCTGACAAACCTGCAACATCTTTTAGGTATTTTAGTAGCAAGGCAATACGCCATATAGCGACAATAGCGAGAAACCATACATTGGCTGTCTGTGCCGATTTCAAAGACATAAACTGTTCAACTGGTATGGCGTATAGGATAGCTGGCGGTGCTGTTAAGGAAATAAAAAGAAGAACGTTTTTGTAACTCCAGTTATTAGGTTTTAACGGAGCAATAACTAGCCATATTATAAGTGCCAATATAAAAATGTAAGCTACAGAGCCTAAACCAAGGTACTGCCACATATCTGCTTTTGGATTATCCCAATACCTCCCTACACCACATAACCAAGTAAAGAAAATACCAAAAGCCAAATATAGATTAAAAATTGTAAAATCTAATCTTATTGGTTTGAAAGTTAATAATTTGATTTCATCAGATATTATTTTAGTTAAATGATTGATAAGTAAAACATCCTTATTATTATAGTTTTCGAAAATATGAGTAAAATATTGAGGGATGAAAACAGCCAACGTCCGTTTGTCGCTCTTTACAGACCATAACAATATCAGTCTGTTGCGTCAAAATGCTAGCTTGTACCTTTATTTAAGTCTATTAAGGCATTCCTTAATCTAATGAGAAAAAATATTGAAATGGTAAATCCAACAGCACCAACAGCTAACTTGAGATTTTGTACAATCTCGTCGGTTACATCCAAAAGCATTATTCCTTCAAACATCACAGCTTGAATAATAAATATTACCAAAACGAGGCAAACATACTTAATTACCGTTTTAACATATTGGTTTGTCTTATTGTGAACAGCCACAATCATCTCCCGACATAGTTGCATCAGCCAATGTACTATACGCACCAACTATAACATTACACGGTATTACAACAGAAAAATTTAAAAAGTCCCGCTCGCTAATCTTTGATTTCAATAGTATTTTTATAACATAAGTACAAAGCTTACTTTTGATCCGAGTTGTGGTTTACCGTTTTTATTACTAAAAAAGAGATAGCAACGGAAATCAATGCTAACAAAGTTGGTTGCAATAAATTCATAAGTTCATTTTCTAACACTGAAGGAGTTGTTACGGCTATGAAAAGCATTATCAAGATAACAACACCCGCCAGTATTAAAGACACATTTTTAAGTAACCGAACCAATGATGATTGATTATGAGTTCTTATATTGCGTCTTAATAAAGCAATTATCACATTAATTAAACATGTAACTAAACATAAAACTGATACTATTACAGATACACCATAAACAACCATTAACTCTTCCATTTTCACCTCTTGGGCTGAACTGCTACCTTATTGCTATAATAGATTTAAAAACGGCTAGTGAGGCTCTGGAATCAAAAAGTGTCCTTTACAGACCATCGGATTTATAAATAATCTTGTAATAGAAAATACATTAATAAGAGGTTCCCCCCCGATACAAGGTAGAATTTCAATTGATCTTTTTTTGACTCATCCTCATTCCACTTTTTATGCCCCCTAGTGTAATAAAGCACCGTAATCAATGTAAAAGGTATAATAAATAAACTAGCTATAAACAGCCAAACTTGATAATCAGGTTGCCCCTTGTATAAAAAATATTGTCCAGTAAAAGGAGCGCTTGCGAAAGACCAGAGAAATGTAAGTGTTGATAGTCGATACAATAATGTACTTGTATATCTCGCCTTACAATCGGAGCATTCATCAGCTTCAAAATCTAGAAGACCGCCTGCATGCACATTTTTAGATTTACAATATGGACATTTAATGCCACCTAGAGCTTTTATTAGCCTATATATAGGGCTGTTATTATTCATGGTGAGAATTCTTCCTTGATTCGCCTGGCTCATCATCGCTCATTTGTGCAGTTAGTTTTTTCAACTCACAAGATGCACATGATTTAATGTCTTCTTTCCATTTCGAATAATCAAAGTTGCTTTCATCTTTAATTGATTTCAACACGATTTTTTCACCACAGCGAGGGCATTTAATAAACCATAAAGAACCAATTATCCCAATTACCGATAATAATACGACAAAGATATTTACATACAATTTTAGACCGAAATAGGCTATTTCAGAAAAAACGGTATTGAATAGAAATACCCCCGCACCTATAAACCAGAAGCAGGAAAATATTTGTAGCTTTAAAAGTAAATTATCTATCCTTGATTTCATATAATAGCCTTTAAATTCCCTTTACTAATACAGTCTTATCACTCTTTCTGCCCCTGGGCCTTTAATCAAGACCAAGGTCTTTTACAACGTGTGATTTCAAAGTTATTTCGTCCAATGAAACGCCATAATCACGATGAAGCATATTTTTTAAGTAATCGACCACGGGTTCTATCTCAATTAAAACACCATTATCTTGCTCGCAAGCGTTAACAATGTATAAAGCTAAATCACCGACTTCACCCAGAAGGTAAGCGTCCTCATCTGGTATTGAAATATTATACTTGTCTTCAATTTTGACAAGAAACTCTACGGTATCTAATCCCATTTTATTTTCTTTGTTTTCGATTATTGATATATTGCCGTATAGACTCAGCACCTGTTACACCGTAGAAAACAAAAACACTTCCAATTATAATTTGTGAACCATAACTAAGCTTTTCATTAAGGTTGTCAAAAACTGGATTAATTAAAACAGATATACCTGCAATTATCATAGCCAATCCTACAATTACACCTAAAGTTCTTAATATGATTTGTTTCATGTATACAAATTACCAACTTCCGCTGTTTTGCTCTTTACTGACCTTAGCAATATCAGGCTGTTTCGTCAAAATAGCGCCAAACTGAGACGGTTACGTTATTTTAACTAGAGATTAAATTTGCCTAGACAGTAAATATGCTAAAGATGAAATAAGCAACAATGATGAAATTCACTGTTAGCAATACCTTAATATGATTGTTTTGGATATCTTTCCAATTTTTGGGGTTATATAAGAATTTGGTTACTATCCATAAACCATTAAAACTTGAAGTAAAAATGTTCCCCTTAATAAACTCTTCATATGCACTTTCGCCACATTGCTTTACTCGAACCATAATTATATTTTGCAGAATTACTGATACGATTCCCCAGAACAGTAAATAAGGTATACCCAAAATTGCAGGAACTTCCATATTATTCTCTTGTTAATTTTAGATTAATTGAATGACCGTGAATCGCTCATAACTAACACTACCCAGTTTTGACTACCTAACATTGATTCCAGTATTCAAGCGGTCTTCTATGTCTTTTAAACAATCTTGATATCCAATTAGCGCTGAATAAATATAGAACTCTACGTTTTCATTGGTTGTTATTTTAAGGCAGTTACCAAGCTGTGTTCCAAGCTTAGGTATCAATAATAAAATTCCATCACCGCCATCAGTTGCTTGCACAATGCTTTGTATCGCGTTCCACTTTATGAGCTGTTTTTGAACAAATATGCCGTTAAATGAAATCCCAACGGTTGGTGATTCATTACGATTGGCGGCAACATAAATTCCCAGTGCGATTAGCCAAATTACAGTAGAAAAAATAATGGAGCTTAATTCAACTGTTCCATTGCCAAATATAAAGGGGAAAGAGTGAAATAGTATCCCTACTATCAAAGCGTAAATATACACCTTGCCGTTGAACCAGACAGGGTACTTGTAAACTTTATTCATTTATCAAAAATCCATTTAAAATGTTGTCCATGTGTATAAATCTGAAAGTCAGTTACTCTTAACCGACTGTAATCTTTTGTTTTGATTACGTCAAACTTGTCGATGGACAAGCCAAGGCTAACTATATTTGTATTTAAGTGATTGAATAGGATTGAAAGGGAATATTAGAGAAACCATTATTCATGCTTTGAAAAAAGAGCTTAATAACCCTCCATATCAAACTATTTTTCGAATAACGTTAGTTGTTCTTGGGCTTGCCACAGATGTCCAGAGTAGTTAGCTAATAAGTTGTTTAGTTCTAGTGATTTTTTATAAATAAAAGGAGCTAAGGAAAATAGAATTCCTTGATCTTTTATCGCTTTTGTTACTTTACCATGACAAGCATGGTTAATTGCCGCCCAGCGCTCAATACACACATAGTTAGTTAAAAAGTGAGCTATTGATTTACCAGAGTAAGTAGGTGTTGAAGGCTTGCTAGGTAGCTTATCTAAGTAAGCCATCTTTCCAAGTTGTATTACTTGGTTTCGAGATATTGATAATATCCGCATAGCACGTGAGATGGATACGTTAGCCTCATTATTTAAGTAAGTTGTCTCTAGAAAGTCTGCCAAGACTGTTTCGTTTATACATATAGTATCAACAAGTGAATTGGCGGTTAAATCAATATAGATTGGCAACTCATGTTTATAAATTTCTACTAATAATTCCTCACTTGTTAACGTATACATTTCCAATAATTCATGTAATTCACCAAGCGAACTGGTTTCATGTTGCTTAGCGGTATTTTGATCTTTAGTTTGGTTGATAAAATCAGAGATATCTATAAAGCTAAATCTACCCCGGCCAACTTTAGTAACGGTTGAGATTGAAGGTATTTTAAATAATTCACGAGATAAAGCTAAATCACAACCTAGCATCTTCGCAAATCCTGATTGGTCAAGATGGTTAATAAGTTGTTCATCTTTTTCAAACAGCGAGCAATCTTCCATTGACTTATTTCTGGCGCTGCACGCTGTCACATGGTTACATTGCAGCGTTATGGCTGAGGGGACGATATTACACATTTTTGGCGTAAAACCACTCACCAACCACTTATTATGCAACCTTTCCTGCATTGTTATAATTGGATAAAAGGTAGCCTTATCACCTAAAATGGAATAGTGCTCTCTGGTATATAACATTGATGAACACCAGTGCTCAATTGTGTCTTTATCTGTTAATAGCTTATAGGCTAAATCACAAAGCTCAGACCAATTTGAAACGTAGTTAGGTAATTGTTTAATACCATGGTGAACTGAATCAAATGGTCTCAGTGCTCTCATGCTTGCCGTGAGTAAATCCTCGATGAATTCAGTTGTTTCTTCATTAGTGACTTGATGAAAGTGCCTAACATAAGCAGGTGTTTCACTACGGGGCCGTAATGCTGCTATTTCACGCCAACTAGCATCACACTCACTACACCCATAGTTGAGTAATTCTTCGTTCCAATTTAGCTTCTCACCACACATACAGTGTGATATTAACTGCATATCATGTGTTTGACAGTGGGTGATTGGGTAAAGCTGCCAATGAGATAACGTATGATTTTGTGAGGCCATACATGCAGGGCAAACATGGGGATTTTTATCCATTAATGTTCGATACCCAAGCTGACCTTTGCTGCCAATCGCGGCCTCCTCAGAAGGTATTGGTGAGAATATACCAGTATCTTCAATACCTGCTATCTGTTGAGCGAACTCAAACAGGCTTTCTTCGCAGCTATTTATTGATATATGTTTATTCTCGCTATATTCATCGAATAAGTGTTTCGCAACTAAATAGTCATTTGCCAAGGTCAAACGTGTCAAATAGCTACGAATACTTTCATTATGATGCGGAGGTATTTCTGTCATTAATCGCATTACGCTACCTCCTCTGTATCATCTTCCTCATCAATGATGCGTTCAGTTAACTCCATTTCAAGCGTTGATAGCGTTGCTTCAAAGGGATTAAAAGACAGCTCATTTTTGGGCTGAAATTCGATATAAGCTTGAGCTAACACATCTTTGTTTATTGATTTAAAATCACCTGTGATTTCTATCGCTTCTTTAAATAGCGGGGTTAAATTGCCAAACAAGCCGTATGTTGCAACATGCATACGCTTAAGCATTTCGTCACTCGTTAAATCCTCCTCGCAATTAAGCAACTCTTGGTAATATTCCATCAAATCTTTCCAGTTTTCAGAGCCACATTCATAAGCTATAAGGGAGTACATTCGTCGGTTTCGACGCTTTAGCTGCTTCTCCTTTTTAAATTTTGATTTCCCCATTAATAGCGCCAATGAACGGTCAACCCCAATACAAATAATCGCTATACCCGTTGAGTCCATTAAAGCCTTAATTGCATCTGCTGCATGTTGTGCTGAGACTGACGAGCTTTCACGCGTTAAATGCTGTGTTTCATCAATGAAAACAACTTCTGTTTTCGCAGCAAATAATCGCTTCACCAACATTGCCTGAATGTCCTCCTCGTCACCGGGAACTTTAGTTTGCCCCGTTAATGTCCGTAATATACGCTTCATTAATGCTTTAGTTGTCACTTTTTCAAGTAAGCTGACATACAGCACGGGCACAATTTCTTGCCCATTTTCATAGTATCGAGGGTAGTCATCACCATAATCAGTAATGGTGTATGATTTACCCGTACCAGACTCACCAAATAAATGCATACCTTGTACACAACCGCTGTGATGCGTGGCATGGCACTCAGCGATAGCTTTTTGTACCAAAGATATGTCTGGTGTCTCAAACTTAACATCCAAGAACTCATGAGTTGCAGGGTGTAGAGTTGGGCTTTTTTTACCGGGTCTATAATCAGTCATATTAATTACCTTTTTTGTTGTTTCGTTTAAAGCCAAAACCAGTTGTTGATTGACGTTCTTTTTCTGTGATTGGTGTGGTGTTTTCTGCAAAGTCTTTCTCCATATTTTTAGTGATATTTTTGTTGATTTTATCCCCCATGATGAGGGTGTCTTGCTCTACAAGCGTGCCATTAGCGCGTTTTTTCTTGATAATGTTTGCTGCTTTTCGAGGCGTTAATGATTCAGGCAGTTTGGATTCATCCACCTGCTTTTTGAAGGACTTAAGGTAGTTAAAACCAGTATCACGCGGTACATCTTTCACGTTAGGTACTTCAATCATTTTTTGACCAATAACCGCAGTAATTGCTGAGGCATCAAAGTCGTCAATGAGAACCTCTACTGGATGTGATTTAGCATCAGAGCCATTCATCATGCGCTTAACTGCAACCAATAGTTCATGACTTGAAAAGCGCTCTCCACGATGTGGAATGCCTGAATTTTTACAGCAACGCAGGGTTTTAGCGTTACCACGAATTTTGGTACGGTCATCTAAATCACTCAACGTAATGACTTCATCGATGCGAGCGTGCTTTTCCCACATTTGAAAAGGAGAGAAGTTATTCATTAGACGGTTTGGTGTGTGGTGATATACCCGCTCAACATAATCTTCAAACATCACCATAAATTGGCTAACAGTTAGTTTTGCTGCTTGTCGGATTGTTTTCTCTGGAATTATCTCTTTTTTTCTCTTCCCTAAATATCCTGGTTTACCTTTAAAAAACAAGGTTCTCCAACTGCCGAACATTCGTTCGACATGGGGCTTTTCTTTGGGCGCACCTGAGCGGCAATAAGTCACATCTGAGCCGATTTCATTCATGTATTTTTTAGTCATGATTGCGCGAAAACCTGGACCATTATCAAAAACATAATTGAGTCCTATGCCTGACATGGGAGATGCTTTTGGATCAGGTTTCATGCGCATGGAGTGGCTTAAACAATGAATGACTGCCGCTGCCGACTCCTTAGGCTTTTGACCTATGACAACAGCGTATCCAATACAAGAGCGAGTTTTTACATCAACAGCAGCAATGATCCCGATTTTACCTGCGTATGACCCATCTTCATTGAGCAACCCCATGTTGATTTCAACGCCATCGCATTCAACAAGATCTAAGACGTTAGTCACGTTATAAGCTTGAGATGCTTCACTATTTTCTCTATCAGCATGTTTTTTACCATAACGTGCTAAATCTTTTTCATACTTTGGCCACCGCTTTATTCGACGTTCAAAACTTGAACGACTAGGTACATCAAACCCTTCAAATTCTCTTTTTTTACGGGCAAAGGCAGCCTTACATTTCTTATATGCAGTCCTCATGGTGGGTTGGCTATCGTTCATGTAATGGCGAGAAATCATTTTATCCATGAATTCTAAAACGACATCAGGGAGTCGCATATCCTGAATTTCCCCCTCATCTTTAACAACCTGAAGCGCCATATCTTTTCCATCAGCCAGCCAAAGTTTGTACCATGCATATAATCTAGAAATGGAAGGCTTAATTGCATGTGTTTCACTTATTTTTTCATAAACCTCATCAAGCAAGTCTTGATTAAGCCCTTTAGTAGGATTGGCCTTCTTAAAGTCAAAAAATGCTTCACAGTACGCGCTACGACGATCACATTCTGCTTGGTCTTCATCAGAGATAACTCCCACGCAGCGTATTTCTTTGGGCTTTTCTATCACCGTAATCATGTGCTCATTTATCGCTTTTATGAGTTCATATGGCTTAAATACGTCAGATGTTTTGTCGGCATAACCAACGAGAACTTGGTCGTTATCTACGAATTTAATTGTGCCGTGGCGACCTGAAACTTTGAGTGTCTGGCCAATATTTAATTGCAATAATTGATTCATCATTATTCTCCTGTGAATGTTAGTGAGGTGCTATCTGATAGCGCCTCTTTATAATCGAAACGAAATGCTTGGTGCCCAAGAAGCGCTAGGGCATGTTTAACTTGCAAGCCAGTTGACTGAACGTATTGTTTTAATGCACCGAAGCTAGGTTGTTCACCAATGGCTTTAACAACTTCCGTCAGGTTAATATTTGAGATATTAAGGCGACGATAGTGATGAATGCGCTTAAGGTTTTCGGTGGTAGAACCCGCGTAAACTTCTTTGTCTGTGATGTACGACAAATTAAGGTTTTTCGCTTTATGAAAGCACATTCTCAAGTGGTTAAATCGCTTAACTGCACGGTCCGAATGAGTAAAAATATCAGGCTTTGTTTCCTTTAATTCTTCCCCATGTACAGTCTGAAGTAGCAAATCCGGTGTATTACTGCGCTCTTCTCCATTTTCATCAATATACGCATATTGCTTGGGCTGCTCCTTAAAAGAAAAAACGTCAGGCTGGTATTCATAATAGCGCTGAGTATTTCGCTCTAGCTCGCTTTCAGCCCACATGGTTCGGCCATTTTTATATGATTTAAAGCAGGCTACTTGTCGCGCCTTTCTGAAATTATTTAAGTACTTTTCACTCATTTTTATTCCTTTTCATTGATTTTTGGGCGCAAGAATCCGCACTAGCGAAAAAGCGCTAATTTTTAATGTACTTTTATGTGAAATTGGCTAAAAAAAAGTGTGCAAAAGTCCGTGGGATAAAAATGATTTTTATCCCAAAACGGTCTGTAAAATAACGGCAAGTATTAGTTGCAGTTAAACACGCTATTTATTTAGAAATTGAGTTAGTCGGTAGGGCGGTATTATCAAGAAGTGACAATATTTTTGGTGTTTCAAAATACGTGAATATTTAAACGTAATTGATTGAATTAACCTAGCACTATGACGCTCATATTTACTTTGTTTATAAAACGAAAACAATTCTTAAATCTTGCTTCACTAAAACAATTTTTTCTAAATAACAAATTAATATCCTCCTGCGTCAGTAGTTGTATCGGTTTTTTTGATAGGCCGAAGTTTAGGCACCTACAAACGTTAAGTCAATGCTTTAAAAATTGCAACGCGCAGGGCGTTGCATTATGATGATGTAAAAATCACCACTCCAAGCCCCGTATGAAAAGCACAGTAGAAAAGTTAAAAATAATTGCAAATAATGGAAAGTTTTTTCGTGGTGGCGTGAAAAAAGTCAAAAATGGTAAGAATTTTGTCATTCAGCTAAGGGATATTGTTGAAAATCCACGAGGTTCTCGCCTCGATATGTCTAAAGTTGTTAGTGCAAATGTTGTTAGTAGAGTCCCTATCACTTTTCTTGAAAAGGGTGATGTTTTAGTCACAGTTAAAAGGCTACATAAAAAAGCACTGCACCTAAAAGAAGTGCCTTCAAAAACGGTGGCAACACAACACTTCTTAATTTTGAGATCGCCAAATAAACAGAAAATAATGCCGGAGTTTATTGAGTACGTTGTTAATTCAGAAGAAAGCCAGAGGTGGTTTTATAGAAAGTGTGGCGGGAGTTATGAGAGCACGTTGAACAAAGAAACACTATCTCAATTGCCCTTTCCAGACATCCCTATTGAAGAGCAAAGGAAAATAGTAACACTAATCAACGAGGCTCATGAAGAAAAGAGATTACTGCTTGATTTAATTGATAATAGGCAGCAACAAATTAAAGCGTTTGCTTCAAAGTTAATCATGGCGGACAGATAGTATGCTAGAAAGAATCATTATAGATATTGTTCACAACTACAAATTTACTCACCTAAAAACCTTTGTTGGTGATGCTGAGAAAAGAGACTTCTTTTTATTTTTTCTGTTCTGTCGATTAGTAAATAAATCGAGTGATGCAACTTCCTTTAACATTGCTGAATTGAAAGCTAAAGGCACACACTCAATCGAAAATGTTTTAACTCAAATATCCAATGCAATTGTCGATGAAAAGCCACAAAGCGGTACTAGACAAGCGGTAGAACATTTTTTGGATACTTCCTTTCACTTATCCCGTAAGGCGTTGCCTAAAGGGATGTTTGCAACCTTGACGGAAATAGAACAAAAACAAATTGATAGAGGCATATATTTCAAGCTTGCTGACATCATTACTCCTAGCGACAATCTACTTTTCAACAAATTATTACCTGAAATCAAGCATTCTCTAATGGCTGATATTGAGTCATCGATGGAAGAAATTTTAGCGGTTAATTCACTTAACGAGGTGGATTTTCTCACGACTATCGATGCAATTGAGGTATACAGTCGAGTATTAATGCGCTTACAGTCGGCTAATGATGTCATGCAATTTGAAGATGGTTTTCAGTATGAAGAAATCCCTTCTGATTTTGTCGATTTGATATTAGAAATTGGTGATTTAAATAGCACCAAGAGTATTTATGCGCCATTTGAGGTGACTGCTGAGCAAAGCCTTTACATGGCGCTCGAATATCCTGAAAAAGAGATTAGGATTGAATCTATTAGTCAGACACAGCATCACTTAGTACGAAAATTTGCTCTCGCTCAAGCCCAAAATATTAATTGTACTAACACTTATTGTTTAGCTGCTGATTCAGATATCAAAACAAACTATTACGATGTATCACTATGCTTACTTCAACCCAAAATGGATGAAGGTGGCGATATTGATATTAAAGTAGAGCGCCCTGAGGGTAAGCATGTCAAATACAAAGAGCATCTATACATAGAACACATGATTAAGTGTTTAAGTCCAGAAGGTAAAGGGTTCATGGTAATGGGCAAAGGACCTCTTTTTAGACGAAAAGAGAAGGAAGAAAGAAGATTTTTAATTGAGAATAATTGGGTTGATGCAATTATAACTTTACCAGCAAAGCTTATGAGCTTTTGCCCAATACCGTTGGTATTACTGGTGCTTAACAAAAACAAGACAAGCAATGATGTGCTGTTTATTAATGCCACTGAATTTCAAAAAGAAAATGGTGATCGTTCAACCTTGGATAATGTTGGTAAACTTGCCCTGGAATATAAAAATAGACCTATTTTTAGCCCAATTAGCTTTACTGTTTCCAACCATGATATTGCCCAAAATAACTACTCAATGAATAGCCTGAACTACCTCACAGACGAAGAAACGCAACAACATAATCTTCATGAGTTATCAGTAACGCGGAAGAATTTATTGAACAAGTTAGTTGAGGGGCACAGCAAAATTGAAAAGCTTTTAGATGATGAGTACTAAAACATAAGTCTTAAGGATATTTCTGTTTACGCTTTATGTTGAGCCGTTCAAAATAATACCTACGCGCAAGATCAGAATCACTATGGTTATTCAAAACATATAACAGCTCATCAAGCGTGATATCTTCAGGTATCAGCTCATGGGTACTCTTTTGAAAATTGAAGTTAAGCTGTTGACCTTCTGTTTTTTTCATAGTGAGTTACTGTTAAGGCTTTGTTAATAAGCCTAGTAAACTTATTTTAAAACAACAAACATGATTCTATTGAGTATAAAAACATTGCTATTTCATGAGGATATGAGATAAATGTACAATTAAAGTCGTTTGAGTTTAAAGGGAATTGCGTAGTGAAGGATAAGGAAAAAATAGCATTATTTATCGATGCTGATAATGCCCCAGCCGCCAAAATAGACATCATACTTTCTGAGCTTGCTCGCTATGGTGTTGTTAATATTCGAAAAGCCTACGGTAACTGGAAAAGTCCATGTATCAAACCATGGGAAGATGTACTTCACGAATACGCGATCCAGCCTATTCAGCAATTTGATTTAACCAAAGGCAAAAATGCCTCCGACATAGCCCTCGTGATCGATGCTATGGATATTCTTTATACAAAAGATGTTGATACAATTTGCCTTGTTTCATCTGATTGCGACTTCACTCCTCTCGTTACTCGTGCATTGGCTGATGGTAAATTTGTTATTGGTTTTGGAGAGCGTAAAGCGCCAGCAGCTTTCGTAAATAGCTGTTCCAAGTTTCTTTATCTCGATGATATCGAGACTGAAGAAAAGCCAATACAAAAACGTAAGCCTAGTATCAAATGCGATACAAAATTAATAAATATGCTACGTCAAGCAATAGAAGCATCTGAAGAAGATGATGGTTGGGCACAGTTAGGCCCTATCGGTAAGCACATCTCCAATCACGCTTCTTTTGACCAACGAAATTACGGTTTTAAAAAGCTTAGTGACTTATTTGCCGCTATTGATTTATTTGAAATGAAGCAAACTCATGGCTCGGCAACATGGGTAAGAGATAAGAAAAAGGTAAAACAAAAGGAAGTTAGTCAATAATGATATTTGGCATTGATGTAAAAGTTATTGCGGCTTTAATAGCGTTATTTGGCGTTCTGCTAGCTTCAGCTTTAAGTGCTGGGGCTTATTTTTATAAAGTAAGAGCTGAGGCAAAAAAAAGCGCTAGAAAATCACTCTATTACTTATTAGAAATTAGATACTTTATTCTGACTTCATTATTTAACCCTGAAAAGGAAACTGAACTATACCTTGAGCACTATTCTAAACACCTTACAGAGAAAGGTATAAAGTTATCAAAAGATGACTTTGAAGAAGGGTTAGTTGATTTAATTCAGGGACATTTTGAAAACATCGTTTCGACAATAAAAACCAAGGCAGAAGTTGATCTAGTAAAACCATATGAAGAATCACTATTAGAGCTTGCAGGCGTAAACCCTGTTTTATCATATAGCCTAAAAGGTAAAGAAACTTTAGCAAAATTAATTAGTCAGGCAAACCAATATAGTGAGTCTGTTCCAAACAAAATAGAGTTACCAGAAGGCATGGAGTGGATGAATGATCTAGTAATTGAAATCTCCAATGACATGTCGGACAAGGCGACAGAAGATTCAATATCTCAATTAGAAGAAGACATTGTAGCTCTTGCTAAAACTTGTGGTACTAAAACTCATAAAAACACTAAAGTTGTATTGGAAAATCGTCTAACGCTAAATAACAAAGATATGTTCATTGAACTTGATTCTTATATGGACCAAGTGATTGAAAAGATGATATCTGCTGCTAAATCGCATTACCAAGAGGGTATTGCGTAATATAAAAGGAATTCATAGGAGGAATTAACATGAAACTACTATTTTTCATTATTGTTTGTTATGTCATATATAAACTATTCAGTAGTTCAAAACCTAAAGTAAAAGTTCAGCCCAAAAAGACAAGAGCTAAAGCTGTGGTTACAAAGCACTCGTCTCAAGTTTATTCTTCGCACAAAAGTTTAGAAGAAGATGATGATGGTTTAACTACATTCACCATTTCTTATGGTTCTGAAGAAGAAAAAAGTAAGAATAAATCCCCCGGTAGGTGGATCTCTGAAAATGAAACAGTAGAAATAAATGGCAAAGTTTTATCCAAAGGGAATTTCTATTATGGGGGTATATTAAAAGCTTTAGATACGGATTCTAGTTATTTTAGCAACCAAGAAACTGAAGCATCATTAGTTGATGATACCCTTAAGATTAAAACTGCAAATTATTTATTTACCGATGACAGTTTAGGGTATTGGCCAAAATACATAACATTGTCACCAAAAGCTAGAGGAGCTTATATTGACTGGCTTTTCAGTAGCAGAAGTGATCCTGAAACCTCTATTGGATATGTGTTTATTTATTTTTATGGTATTGAAAGGCGAATCACCGTAGATGCAGCCAAAGATGAAGTAGATGACACAGAATATAAAGCGATATTTAATGAAGTTTTAAGGTTAAAGAGTGCATATGGGGAGAATCGGTCCTTTTCAAATTATGCCAGCCGTCTACTGGAATTAATGTGCTTAGTAAGACCACAAGCGGTGTCTCTTCCTCTTGAAGACTACTCTGCTACCAATAATTCTTTATTGTTTAGGTTCAATCTAGCCAGTTCTGTTGCTAAAGGAGAGCCAATTTCGCCAGATATAGCCTTAGCTTGGATTCGTTATTACCCGGAATATTCATTAAGAACACCAGCCCGTCGATGCAATGACAAGTTTGCTCAATTGTTTAAAGCAAAGTATGTAGAGAAATATGATGAAGGCTTTGTAGTTAAACCTAATAAGACAAAATTAGACATACAATACTGGCCTGCCAGTAATACCATTAGAGGCGTTACAATAGATCAAGAAGAACTTCCTGATCCGAGTATGCTCAAAGGGCCGACTAAAAAGTTAATAACAATTGCCGATGCATGTACTGATGAACTAGAGGCATATAGTCGTTATCTAGGTAAAAAAGATACCTCCAGCAATGATATTGCTGCAATTTTACTCTTACCAGATAGATTGATTAACGAAAACACATCTCCAGTAATAAAGAATTTTAAATTATGGGCTAATGCTGCTATTCAAAATGATGCAGGTTTAGTTTCAGTATCTGATTTTTGGGAACAAACGGGAACAGCGCTACCTGAAAAGATTAATAAGAAAGAAATTGAGCTTATTCAAAATCTTTCAAAAAAAACAGGGTTTGGAATAGCACCTGATTCAAGGTATCACCATGCCAAGCCCTCTCCTGATGGTAAATTAGTTTTATTCTCTGAAGGTCATGGAGAGTACTTTGAACCATCCAAGGCTTACAATGAAATTGGAATGGCACTTCGTTTAGGGGCTATGGTTGCAAACATTGATTCTCACTTAGATGAAAATGAATTGAATGTGCTCCATCAACTAATCAATCATGACAGTAAGGTTTCACCAACAGAGAAAAGCTCCCTCCATGCCTATCTCACATGGAGATTAAACTCTCCTGCTAATATGAATGGCTTGAAAGCCCGGTTAGAAAAATTGGATAACAAAGCAAAGTCAGTCGTAAGCCATATTTTGATTAGCGTGGCATTAGCAGATGGAAAAATAGACCCTTCAGAAATTAAACAATTAGAAAAATTATATGTAGCTTTAGGTTTAGATAAATCATTTGTGACTAGTGATATTCATCAAGTCTCTTCAAGCAAATCATCGACGATAGCACCAAAAGAACAGTCAGGAGTAATAGAAAAAGCAGGATTCACTTTGGATGAAGAGCTATTGGCCCTACATGAATCAGAAACATCTGATGTTCAAAGTATGCTTGGAGCTATATTCGTTGAAGAAGAGCCAACTCAAATAGAAGAAGTAAAACCTTCAGTGCCTAAGCAGGTTGATAATGGATTAGATACATCTCATGATAGCTTGTACCAAGAGCTTACAGCAAAAGAACAGTGGGCTAGAAAAGAAGTGATTGAGTTGTGCCAAAAGCTAGGGTTGATGGTAGATGGGGCAATTGAAACTATTAATGATTGGTCGTTTGATATTGTTGATGCACCAGTTCTAGATGATGACGATGATATTTATGTAGATCTTGAAATTGTTGAAGAATTAAAAGGATAATTTAGTTATGACTCAAAAGCGTATTAGAGCAAAAGAGAAAGATGCCATTATTCAATCTCTAAAGTCTGGTGTAACCCCAAAAATAGGTATTCAACATATTCAAGTTGGTCGTTCAAAAGAGCTTGAGGCTCTTTATAAAGATATTGAAAAGATTTGTGATGGAGGCTCAGCATTTAGGCTGATTATTGGCGAATATGGCTCAGGAAAAACATTCTTTTTAAGTGTTGTGCGCTCTATTGCTCTAGAAAAAAAACTTGTGACAATAAATGCAGATTTGTCTCCTGATCGAAGAATACATGCTTCATCAGGACAAGCTAGAAACCTTTATTCAGAGCTGATGAGAAATTTATCAACTCGTAACAAGCCTGATGGCAATGCTCTTACAAGTATTGTTGAACGCTTTATTACTGAAGCCTGTAAAGAAGCAGACGCAAAACAACAAAGCGTAACAAACATTATCCAGGAAAGATTATCACTACTATCTGAGCTAGTAGGTGGATATGACTTTGCTAAAGTAATAGAGGCATATTGGAATGGACATGAGCATGATAATGAATTGTTAAAGTCCAACGCCATTCGCTGGTTACGCGCTGAATATGCAACTAAAACTGATGCACGGAAAGATCTCGGTGTTAGAACCATAATTTCTGATGCTTCTTTTTATGATGCATTGAAACTAATGAGCTTATTTGTACGTCAGGCAGGCTATCAAGGACTTCTTGTAAACCTTGATGAAATGGTTAATTTATATAAGCTAAATAGCACACAAGCTCGTACTTCAAATTATGAACAAATCCTTAGAATCCTAAATGATTGTTTACAAGGAAGTGCTGAATATTTAGGGTTTTTATTAGGCGGAACACCAGAGTTTTTGTTAGACCCAAGAAAAGGGTTATATAGTTACGAAGCACTTCAGTCTCGGCTTGCTGAAAACACCTTTGCTCAGAGGGCTGGTGTAATTGATTACTCTTCCCCTGCACTACATTTAGCAAGTTTGACTCCTGAAGAACTATATATACTTTTGAAGAACTTACGGCATGTCTTTGCTGGAGGGGATAGTTCTAATTATTTAATCCCTGATGAAGCACTTAAATCTTTTTTACACCATTGTAGTCAGACGATTGGGGATGCCTATTTTAGGACCCCTAGAAACACTATAAAAGCCTTTTTAGATATGCTCGCAGTTCTTGAGCAGAACTCTTCTATCCAATGGTCAGAGTTGATTCAGAAACTATCAGTTGAAGAAGAAAAACCAAGTGATATGACGCTAGATGTAGAAAATGAAACTGAAGAAAATTCAGATGGATTAGCAAACTTCTCTTTATGATAGACGCATATAAACATCTGGATACTAGAGTACAAAAATGGCTTTTCAAACAGGGATGGCCAGACCTAAGGGAAATTCAGAAAAAAGCAATACCTCCAATTTTAGGTGGTAAGAAGGATGTTTTGATTAGCGCTTCAACAGCAGCAGGGAAGACAGAAGCTTTTTTTCTACCTGCATGTAGCGCTATATCAGAGATGAATGATGGATTTGGCATTCTTTATATTAGCCCCTTAAAGGCATTAATTAATGACCAATATCGACGTTTAGAAAGTCTGTGTGAAATGCTTGATATGGAGGTTACCCCTTGGCATGGTGATAGCCTGAAATCAAAGAAGTCTAAAGCAAAGAAGAAGCCATCGGGTATTTTACTTATAACACCAGAGTCTCTTGAGTCTTTGTTAGTTAGAGAGTCCGAATGGGCAAAACAAGCATTCTCAAACCTTAAATATATTGTTGTTGATGAATTTCATGCATTTATAGGTTCAGAGCGTGGACACCACCTTCTTTCTATTCTTAATAGGATAGAACATTTATTGGGAAGGTTTAATAGCCCAATTCCTCGTGTCGCTTTGAGCGCGACTTTAGGCGAAATAGATAAAGTTCCATATCTACTTCGTCCTAATCAAACATTATCCTGCGAAATAATCACTAGTAGTAAAATTCAATCTACGCTTAAAGTACAAGTTCAAGGGTATGTTGAACCATTTGATCTAAAAGCTGATGATATTCGTGATAGTGCAGAATATCAGATATGCCAAAAGCTATATGAATTGTGCAGAGGAGACTCCCATTTAGTCTTTGCGAATAGTAGGAGAAGAACAGAAAGCATTGCTGCTCAACTTAATGATTTTTGTGAGCAGAAGGTTGTCCCAAATGAGTTTTTCCCTCATCACGGTTCTTTATCAAAGGAAATTAGAGAAGAACTAGAAGCGCGTCTTCAAAAAGAAACTTTACCAACAACAGCGGTTTGTACTATGACGCTTGAGTTAGGCATTGATATAGGTAAAGTAAGCTCTATTGTGCAGGTAACTGCTCCTCATTCAGTATCGAGCTTACGCCAACGAATGGGTCGGTCAGGAAGAAGAAATTCACCCGCGATTTTACGCATGTTCATCGCTGAAAACGAGCTAAGTAAAAATTCAAATATCGTTGATTGTCTACGCCTTGAGTTAATTCAATCATTAGCAATGATTCGACTACTCATTGAAAGTAAATGGTTTGAGCCAGCAGATAGTAGCTTAATGCACTTTTCCACTTTACTTCATCAAGTTCTTGCAACCATTGCTCAATGGGGTGGGGTTAGAGCAGATCAGCTTTTTGAATTGCTGTGTAAGAACGGACCTTTTCAACATACATCCATTAAGCATTTTAAAATATTGCTAAGCCATATGGGGAAAGTAGAGCTTATAACTCAGCTTTCTAGTGGTGAATTAGTCTTAGGGGTATTAGGGGAGCGTATAGTAGGCCATTACTCTTTTTATGCGGTATTTAAAACACCTGAAGAATATCGGGTTTTAATTGGCAACAAATCATTGGGTACTTTACCGATAGATTCACTTGTTATGGAAGGACAACACATAATATTCAGTGGTCGAAGGTGGAAAGTCATCGATGTTGATTCAGATAAAAAAGTGATTCGTGTAGAGAAAACAAAAGGTGGTAAACCTCCAAAATTTGGTGGCGAAGGGATGTCTATCCATAACAAAATAAGACAAGAAATGTTCAAAATTTTATGTGAAGGCGATTACCGTATATCGGTAGGAGAACACAAAGTAGACTTTATTGATACGAAAGCGAAAGAACTATTTAATGAAGCAATAGATTACTTTAACCATGCTAATTTGAAGGACATATCAATCATCCAACATGGGAATAGCACTTGCATATTCACATGGATGGGAGACAAAGTTATCAACACTTTGGTTGCTTTACTAACACAAAAAGGGTTTGAAGCCGGAGCTTATGCTGGTGTAATTGAAGTAGAAAAATCAGATGCTGAAAGCATAGCAACCTGTCTAAAAGAACTGTCTCAGAAAGGATTTTCTTCAAACACAGAGTTGGCTAAATTAGTTATTGAAAAGAAAATAGAAAAATATGATGAGTTCTTACATCATGAATTACTTGATGTTGGTTATGGTTGCCGTGCATTTGATATTGAAGAAACTCAGAATTGGATTAAACAGAAGATTCCACACATCTGTGAATCGCTCAATGATTGAGGCTCTGCTATTTGTTGTAATCACTTTGTACGTATACTTTACATAACCAACTGAAAATATTGGTATATCCTTGAGAGCTACGAACGGCCGTTACTAAAGACAGGTTAAGCTGCCAAGATATTAAATATATTGCCCGTTAACAATTAACTGAAAGAAAATAAAAATATGGCGATCGTGATAACCGAAGTTTTAATTTTGTGGTTTATTCGTAAATTATGTGATGGAGCTTTGGATAAGGTTACCCATTGGGTTTTTGGGACTAAAGAAAAGAGAGCCTTAAGAAAAGCCATTAGCATAGCTGTGGATAAATTCAAAAGGGAATCCCCTGTCATTTTTGGTGGATTGTTTACGAATAAGTTGTTCTGGGATGCACTTGAAGAAGAATTCGCTAGTCTTATAGATCCGAACAGCCAGCCCAACATAGAAGAGTTAGTGAATAAGGTTGAAGGTGTATCTCTTGTTCCAAAGGAAGAACTTCAGAAATGCTTAAGTAGGTTATTCGAAATTCTAAGAGAAGAAATTGTAAGGCAACCAGATCTTAGAGCTATTGAACAAATTCGCTTGCTTTTTGCTTTAGAAAATACTCTTTATACTCCGACAATTTCTGAAATAGACACAATAACTCGAATAGCATCTAGAAAAACTTTAGAGCAATTCATCCCTGCTCTTGGCATTCCAACAACGGTTATTGAGCTTGGCTCCCACCTCAGCTCTAATAAAGAGCAATCTATATCAAATGAAGACGTCATTGAGTTTCTAGAAAATAGTCATAACATCATATTAGAAGCAGAGCCTGGAGCAGGTAAATCCACTACGCTATACCAGATAGCAAAAGCCATGCTGAACAAAGATGAAACTGTTTTCCCCATATTATTGTCCCTTCCAGATTGGTCAGATAATAAAGATTTTCTTGAGTTTATCGCTCAGACAGATTCATTCAGTGAGCAACACCTTAGTCTAGAAAATATCCGTTCTCTTGCACGACACGGACATTTAGCTTTCTTTATAGATGGATGGAATGAGCTTTCAGGAGAAAAATTAGAGAAAGCTAGGGTTAATATTCGCATCCTTCAAAAAGAATACCCTAATTCTGGTATCCTTATAGCTACACGATCTATTTCTTTACCTCCTAAACTAAACATGAGCTTAAATGCAACGCTCAACAGATTGGATAGGCATAAACGGAATGAAATTATACATAATGTTATTGGCGATAAAAAAGCTGATGAACTCATTTTACGTATAGATGATAAAACCGCACTAAGGCAGATAGCTCAAACTCCTTTTTATCTTGATATATTGCTCTCTGTTTACCAATGTGACGACCCTCTTCCAGAAACTAAAGAGGCGTTATTAAGTAAATGCACCCATATAAATGATGATAAAGAAGAATTGATAGAAGAGCTTAATGGATGTCATCATAATTACATGACAGCCTTGAGCGTCGAAATGTTTCGAGTAGGTACAACTAGATTAGGAAATGACTCTGCCTGTCAGACTATCGCTTCAGCATCTCAAAACCTAATAAACGCTGGTAAATTTACTTCTCCGCCAGACCCACCAAATATACTGGATTTTTTGGCAAAGTATCATCTTCTGATAAATCGTAACGGCGGCAATTCATGGCAATTTCAACACCAGCAATTCCAAGAATGGTATGCCTCTCGTTGGGTAGAAAAGCTGATCACGCTGAGTTCGGATGGTCATGTGGACAGCCTAAAAGAGCTTAGAGAAGAAGTTTTAAACATTCCTCTTTGGGAAGAAGCCTTATTTTTTTCGATTGAAAGACTTGCCGGACAAAAAGGGCAACAAGACAAGCTTGCGATGGTCGTTATCAATGCTCTAGAGGTTGATCCCTTACTATCAGCAGAAATAATAGCCCTGTCAGATAAAGCAGTTTGGTCTCAGATCAAAGATACTGTTCTCGAATACGTTGATAAGTGGCATGAGCCTGAGAGAATTGATCGCTCTCTTACATTCATGATTGCTTCAGGTAGACCAGAATTTTCAGATAAATTATGGCCTTTTATAACAAATGAAGACCAGCAAGTAAGCTTACAAGCATTAAGAGCTTATAAGCCATTTAGATTTAACTGTCTTGGAGACGGTTGGCAGCAAAAACTAGAAAAATCCTCTGAAGATATACGCAATGTTGTTCTCTCGGAAATCGCTGAATATGGCGGAATAGAGGGGTTAGATGTTGTAACTGAAATTGCTATACAAGATACATCGGCCAAAGTAAAAATAGGCGTTCTTGAAGTTGCATATTTCAGAAATTCTCCTATACACGTTCAACGCATTTTAGAGACTGCTCCCCCTACAGTTTGGAGAGGCTACCTCCAAATGTTGGGTCCAGAGGAAATGGACGAACAAAACATTGCAAAGGCAATAACTATTGCGCGAGAAGATCTTAATGTGGCTACCAAAAATATTAGCCGCCTGCGTATATATCTAAAACTATGGGAATTAGGAGTCGAAGAGATAAAGAATGATCTATTTGAAGCACTTGAACACTTAGAAGAAGAGATCGATCCAGGATGGAGTATCTATGAACTTACAGAACAGGTATCAAAAATAGATAAAACACGAACAGCGAATACTTTGATTAGTCGTTCTATTCAAGGGGGGCAGCTTAGCCGACAGGCTGAGGAATTCACAAGTTATGCAGATAAAGAGCACAGGCAGAAGCTAGTAAGCTATTTGCTGGATAAAAATAGTGATTTTCTAGAAAGGGTACAAGTAGTCGGAGTTTTTCAGAAGGAGGAGATATATTTGATCCTTAAAGGACTGTTGGTTCTTTATGATGAAATTTCTCCATTGCCAAGAAATAATGTACCTAAAAAACTTATAGCTAGAAAAGGGTATCTTGAAGGAGTCTTGAAAAACACACATGGACAGAGTTTGGTTGAGGCTATTATTCAATTAAATGGTTCAAGATGGGAAATAGCTTTTGTCAAGATTAAAGGTTTTTGTCGTTCATTATTTAAAGGCAGTAATGAAAATAACTCCAGCCTTTTAAAGGTCAATCATATAGCTCAATTGTCAGGTTTACTGGCTTGGCCAGAAAATAAACAAGGAGACCAGCCAGATAGTCATAGGTTGGAATTGCCAGATGAATTATCAGATTCCTTCAGGAGTGTTCTAAGAAATTGGACTGATATTTTAAGGAACAACGATAATGGATTTGGCCACCGACATGAATTATCAGAAATATCTATGGTTATTGGGCGGATTGGGAGTGAAGAAGATATAAGCCTTATCAATGAACTTTTGCAGTATGACCTAAGTTATAGGAACAACTTACTGCTAGAGTGGGAAAGGAATGGAAGTCGTGGGCAGCGTCCTAATGGCATGTCTATGAGCTACACCAATCTATACCGCAGAGCTTTTGAAGCTATGCCCCACAAGAAAGTAGTAGAAGAAGTTACTCTCCATCTTAGTAATTCTGAATTTTGCAAAGAAGCAGCATACATAATTCGGCATGCTTGGTTTGTCGAGAATGGTTTGCTAAGCCGAGATACAAATTGGTCTCCTAATCCAGACTTTTCAAAAACTTCTGAAAATATGATAAAACTGAAAAATCAAGGAAGGGGCGATCCTCACCCATATACAGAAAATGTTTTAAATCGCATAGAAGAGCTTTTATCTCAGCAAGAAGACAAAAAGGTAAGAGGTATGATATTTGATTTATCTGCTGCTATTGCTGATACAGAGTACGGTAACAGAATAAACATTCTAGAAACAGTCATTGGCCTTGAAGGGCTTGGAAAATATGCTTGTCTTATAAAGCTTATCCAAAAAGGTGAGGAAATAAGTGCTGCTATAATAAAGCCATGTTGCAAAACAATCCGACAAGAGTGGGAAGAAGTACACTGGAAAAAAACAGACGACTGGTACAGGGTAGGACAATGGCTTGAGCTTCTTGTACTTTCTGATGATCCGATGCAGGTTATGGATTTGGTTAAAGATTTACCAGAGCATATGCATCAAGAGCGTACTTTTGACAGGATCTTGAGTGGATTACGCTATAGCCCATCTGAGGATGCAGAAAAAACATTGATAGCCCTTGCAGAAGCTTTCCCTGAGTTAGTAAAAAATGGCGACTGGCTCAAAGCAATGCATGACCAATTAACCGAAGCATCGTATGAATTCTTTTGTAAAATTCTGTGGGATTCAAATAAAGCTCAACATTTTGCTCACCCCACAAGGTGGTCTCATGATCCCTTTGTTAACATTATTGAAAAAATTATAAGAGCCAACCCTGAAATTAGAAGAGACTTCATAGATAAACTTGAGACACCTTTAGCGCACCAACTTTCGCGCATCATTGGTTTGGTTGTCCAACATTTAGGTGATGACGAGGAAATTACGCAAGCTTCTATACTGTTATTAAGGAATGGCGGGCTTATGCCCTATGGGATAGAAAATTATGTTACATGTAGGGAGCCTATAAATGGAAACAGCAACATATTTAACATAGCCCCATCCTCTGCTGTTGAAATGAGAAAAAAACTCCTAGAAATGACTGTTAATGATCCACAAAGGAACGAAGCCGCTAAATATGTTTTAGCATCTATAGATGAACTGAGGGATGAGCATGGACGACCGGAAAACGAACCTCGTCATCCCTGCCTAGAAAGTGGTGTACCGTGGCCTATAAACATTAAAAACAATTGCTCCAAATGATAGTGATTTCTAAAATTATTATCTAATTTGTAAGTAGAATGTCCGCTATTAGTTGTGATCAAATCAAACTTTGAATCATTTCAGCTAATAATTTTAGTCCGATTTTTGGTATTAGCAATGATCTTAGAATTCAACCTCATTTAGTGATGGAATTCTAAGATCATTTTGAGTAGTCACAAGTACTCCAAATTATAATGGAAGTTGAGTCTCATTCGATGATTGGTAATCTAAAGCATTATGCGCAGTCACAAATCTTTTGTTAATTTAATGTTAAATATTCTTGCGGCCTGAACCTTTTCTCACGACTTAGTCCGATCTACATAACCATGATTGTGGGAATTTGATCCAAATCAAAAAAAATAGAGTATTTATACTATTAGTGCTTTACATTTATAGAGTGGTTACTCTATAATAGCTTTGTTCCTAACGGACACTTATTGTAATAATT
>MAAB01001351.1_pt1 | contig 27860 bp, 22 predicted proteins | sample 1115991 | NCBI WGS metagenome assembly MAAB01 (sample SAMN04961124, study PRJNA320927) | seawater metagenome | isolation source: sample BD02T18 sea water enriched with oil for 18 days | place: USA:Gulf of Mexico | collected 2013-07-27
TATCGGTGAAGCCCAACAAAAAACTAATCTCTTGCAAAGATATATCCGGGTTGAGTGTGTACTGGGCGGCCAGTTCTTTACGGGTACTGTCTAATAATTCTAAAAACGTATGCCCTTCTTGTTTTAAACGTCGTTGAAAGGTGCGCTGGCTAATGTTAAACATGCTGGCCATGGCTTTTATGTTGGGCTCGCCACTGGGCAGAGTTTTGTAAATTAAATCCGTCACTTGATCCACAAGCGTACTGGGTTGTAATTCACTGATGGTTTTTTGCAGTATTTTTTCGTGATGCAAGGACATGCTTTTGTTGGCAAAAATCATCGGGGTGTCCAAGTACTTGTGATTTATGCACATGACATATTGCGGCTGGTTAAACTTAAGTGGGCACTGAAACAAGGCTTCATAGGGCGTGATGTCTTTGGGTTTGGGGGTTTTAAAGCTCACGTAATCTGCATTAATGGCTTGGTTGGTCACTAAGCGCAAAGAAAAAGCCTGTAAGGCTAGCGCGGCCTCAAAACCCTGATAAGCCACCGGCAGTTCATCGCCCTTGCTATCGATAATAAGACGGCAGCCTCCAGCAAAAAACTCGTTAGACAATATGGCAGCCGTCCCGATCACCTCATGATAACGGGAGGTTAGCTCTAAACCCTCACGTACTGTGGCCCGCGACATTAAGCTATAACTGTAGGCATCAAACGCACTAATGGTGGGCTGAATACCCATAGTGAGCCCAATGGCTGGATTATCACTTAAGCGACTGGCCTCATGCCACAGGCGCGTAAAACTATCCTGCTTAAAATAGGCACTGGGATTACTTAATTGATCGGGTTTAAGATCAAACTGTAAAAACAAGGCGTGGGCATCTAGGCCCTCACGCTGTAATACCTCAAAAACTAACCTTGCCCAACCCACAGATAATTGTGCTGTTTTTCTCATGGTGACTCTTTGCACGGTGACTTCTTAAGCGTGATGGTAATGGAACATTCGTCAGTTAGATAGGCACCCAAAGACAATTACTTGGCATTGGCGACCAAGGTCGTGGCGCTGACACTACTTTAGTATGAAATATCACTAATTTGCACTATGTAGGCCGCGGCCGGCATTAAAACAATAAAAGGGGTGGTGTATGTTTGATTTTGTAGTAGTGGGCGCCGGTTCGGCTGGCTGTGTACTGGCAAACCGTTTATCTGAAAACGGCCGTTTTAGCGTGTGTTTGTTAGAAGCGGGGGGGGAAAACAATTCTGTTTTTGTAAATACGCCTATTTTAACTTCCACGTTAATGTTCTTAAAAAAGTTTAATTGGAAGTACGACACTATTAAGCAGACGTCACAGCAAAATCGCCAAGTATTTTGCCCCAGAGGCAAAGGATTAGGCGGCTCCAGTGCCGTGAATGCCATGTTGTATATTCGTGGTAACGATGCCGATTACGATCGCTGGGCCCAAGAAGAAGGTGCTGCGGGTTGGAGCTTTAAAGAGATACTGCCCTTCTTTAAGCGCTCCCAACATCAAGAACGCGGTGGCTGTGATCGCCATGGTGTTAATGGCCCGCTTAACGTCTCTAACTCATCAAATTTGGTTAAGTTTAATAAAAAGTTTATAGAGGCAGGCCAGGAACTGGGATACCCCTATAACCCAGACTTCAATGGTGATCAGCAAGAAGGAGTGGGTGAATATCAACTCACCATTAAAAATGGTAAGCGTCACAGTGCGGCGGCCGCCTATCTAACCCCCATTATGAAACGCGCCAACGTCACGATTATTACTCATGCCCATGCCAGCCACATTGAATGGCAGGGTAACCGCGCCGTAGGCATTACTTATATTGATAAAAAAGGCGCACTTAAAACCGTTAAGGCTAAGCGTGAAGTAATTTTATCGGGTGGTTCATTTAATTCACCGCAATTATTAATGTTATCTGGTGTGGGCCCCAAAGCACACTTAAAAGAAAAAGGCATTGAGGTGAAACATGATCTACCCGGTGTGGGCCAAAACCTGCAAGAGCACGTGGATATCATGGTGATGCGCAACACTAAAAATAAACTGGGTGGGCCCTTAGGCCTAATCGGTATTCAAAACATACTGGATTTCCCCAGCTATTTAAAATACCCATTATTCAATAAAGGGTTGCCTCAATCCCATCATGCGGAAACCGGCGGCTTTTTTAAATCGTCAAAGGATAAAACCTTACCCGATATGCAGTGGACCTTTGCGCCCGCAAAATTAAATGATCACGGCCGAGATCTTGTGGCACTGGCAGGCATTGGTTACAGCGCCCACGTGACGTTGTTACGTCCCAAAAGCCGCGGTGAAGTGACGCTTAATAGTCGCTCGGCGAAAGACGCGCCTAACATAGATTTGAACATGTTGACTCACGCAGATGATGTGAAAGATTTAATGGCGGGCTTGCGTAAACCCCGAGCGCTCATGGCAGCGAACGCTTTTAAAGAGTACATGAGTGACGAAGTTTACCCAGGCGTTGATTGTGAAACCGATGAGCAATTAGAAGAATACATGCGCCGCAAAGCTAATCATATTTATCACCCCATTGGCACCTGTAAAATGGGTGTGGATGATATGGCGGTGGTGGACAGTGAATTAAAAGTGAGAGGCCTTAACGGATTAAGGGTGGTAGATGCTTCTATCATGCCTTCATTAATTGGTGGCAATACTAACGCACCGACCATGATGATTGCCGAGAAAGCAGCGCATATGATTTTAAACGAACATTAAGCCGCCTTAAAGTTCGTTCTTTAAATGAAAAATCCCATGACTGCAAAACAGTCATGGGATTTTTTGTATGACAAACAACCTAACTATACTTTGATTAAGCGCTTGTTAAAGGTCAAGCTATTCAGGTTTAGCCAAACAAGTTAATATCTTCCACCGAAATATCAAAACCTGCGGCAGTGGCATAACCTTCAATGCCTAAAAATTTACGTACCGCTTTGTTGACGTGGGCGGGGGTGATTTCCACGCCGTCTTCATCGGCGCGGCCTGTTTCGGTATTGACCTTTTTCACCTTAAACAACTCGTCCGTTTCGCCAAAACGTTTGCCGCCGGTTTGATGACCCTGAGGAGTAATAATTAAATTACTGGTCATGGACCAATGGTCCTTGCCCGAACGTTTGTTAAACCAAGGCGTTCGACCAAAATCTGAAGCCACCATGATCAGTGTACGATCATCAATGCCATAAAATTTAAGGGCTTCGTTAAGATAGTGAACCGCTTCCAAAGCGTCTCCCATTTTTCGGTAATGGCTTTGATCATGATTATTATGGGTGTCGTACCCACCCATGCTGATGTTAGCGGATACCGCCATGCCTGAAGCAAACGCGGCCGCCGCCACCTTGGCCTGATCTTTTAATCCGTTGTTGCGCCCAGCATTCCATTCACCGTTAAAATCGTCCGATTCAATTTTACTAAGGTTTTCGCCAAACAATTTTAAGGCCTCATCATTACCCTGCACACTAAAGAGTTTGCCTAATTGATCACGAAAACTTTGATTGTCTATACCATCTTGTTGGCGCACTTGACGGCGGGCAACGGCCGCCTGAATGTCACCGTATTCATTGGCAAGCCCTGCGTTGTCTTTAAAATATATACCGCGATCGGCATTGTTAGAGTTTCGGTTATAATTAGCGTCAGCCAATTCTTGGGTAATGTAATCCACATCGTTGGCGCGACTCTTGGCCACTAACCCTGCGGTGTAGCTGTAACCGCCATTAGTAATGAACGACATGGGCAGCTCTGGTGCCGCCGCCGCGGCATGTAGGGCGGTAATGCCCGGGTAACCCGGATCTTTTTTACCGCTAAATACATGGCGGTTACCTGTACTGTGACTATTGGTTTGGGTGTTGATGCCATTAACCGTAATTAAACGATCACCATAGGTGTTAAAAAAGTCATCATATTGTTGTTCGATAAGCGCACGGGTATCCATGTTATCGTCGGCGGTTTCTGGAATAGCGCTCCATTGTATTTCGCCAAAGCGTTTACTGGGGTCCACCTGCACACGATTGATATTGCCCATGTTAGTGGTGGATTTATCAATATAAACCCCGTCTACCATGTTGCCATTGGCGTCGGTTTTGTAGCCCTTTGGATCACATAGGCAGGTAGGGTCCCAGCCACCGCCCATATTTACCACCACTAAAAATTTATCGCTTAAGCCTGCTGCATTAGCGTGTTTAATGCTAATGGGCAGTGTGGTTGCCATACCGGTGGCAGCCATGATTTTCATAAAGTTACGACGATTCATGATATAGCCCTGTTATTATTCGTAGATAAAAAGTGCATCAGACAATAGGTAAGTGACCACCGACATCCAGGCGCGAATCACATACTGCTGGTCTTGATTAATGTCGCCACGCAGATCTGTGCCGTCAATGGACCATATTTGGTTACTGCCACCGTGGTTGCTCCATACGTGCACAGTGCTTTGATTACTGCCGCTCACATCCGCTGCAAAATTACCGTTACGCAGTTGCGCACCTTGAATTTTCCAGTCTTGTAAGTAGTGCTGGTCTTCACATGGGGCCAACTCTAAATTACTGCCATTGCTCAGATCGGTGGCTGTCATGCACTGATCATTGTCGCCCCCCCAAATCACTTTATTGTTTTGAGTAATCCAAGTTTGCTCGGCTTCACCTGTACACTCCTGAATTAAAATATTGCCGTCGTCCACTCCTAGGCAGCTTGAGCTATGGCGAACACTGCGCAATTCGGTCGCTTTTTCATTATTACCAATCATGTCAGCCAAAGCGGGATGGCTGGCAGGAACACTGCATGCGCTATGTAATTCCATTAACGGTTTAGGATCGTAATCATCACGATTTTCCAAACGGGCTAGACCATTTTGTTGGCTGTCTAAAAATAACTGATAGGTAAACAGTAATTCTTGGTCGTTTAGACTTAACGGCTCGTTCAGTAACTGCTGATGTAAATAACGAATATTTTGTTTGATGGCTTGTAAGGCCTGGCTATTAAAATTACCGTTTTCGTCTTTGGGTGAGGTATCGGTATTCACGTAAGGAAATAACTTGCGTTGATCCATGGGCATGGCCAAATCTGCGGCCACGGACTTACAGGCCATCTCCACCGCCATGCGGTTTTGCATCTTGCTGTAAATACCATTGGGGTCGGTTAGACGTTCGGTAACCGAATCGCTGTCCACGCCACCAAACATAATTTCACGGCTTTTTACATCCAGGTCATCCCAGCTGGCACCGGTGAGCATGAGCAGTTTTTTGTTTAGAATTTCAGGGGTAAGCAGACGACGCTTAAGGTTTGAGCTGGCCTGTGCTGACTTTTGGCTGTTGGCCCACAGTTCATGATTTACCATCACTTTAGCGGCGGCGCGAATATTCATATTGTTGCTGGTAAAAGCTAAAATAGCATCATCAATCATGGCTTGGTATTGGGCAAAATCTTGTGCGCTCACCACATACTGGTCAGGGATAAAACCATACAGTCCTTTGTACAGAGTTTTAACCATCGCACGGGGAAAACGCACATCGTTCACCACTTGCTGGGCAAGCCAGGGCAGTAATGAATAATTTTCTATGGTGTCGGTGGGTGCCGGTCTGCCTAAAAATCCAGGGGTTAAAATATCATCTAGATTCCAGGCATTGTCGCCTCGGTTTAGCTCCACAGGAATAATGCGTCCAGTGGCGTTACGACTGCGAAAAGTAGAGGCAATAGGGTCCAGCATATTATGACAAATGGTGCAGTCGGGGTTTTCTAATGTGGGAACCGCATTGGCGCTGTCGTTGGTGTCTGCTGTGCGGTCTTTGTCTATGCTTAAAATGTCAAAATCTAAAAAATAATCCATTAAGATACGCGCGCGATGACGGTTGCGGTTGGTGTCTGTGGTGGGGTATCGGTTTAAATAAACCACGTCAGATAAAATACCGGCATGGGCAACCGATTCTTTAAACCGCTCTTGTTCATGAACAATGCGGGCTGGACGAAAGTCAGTGGGATCATAGGCGATGCTATTCACCACGTCGCCAGAATCTGTTTGCACACAAACTGGCGCATCTAACTGGCGAAACTCGCTGTCACCAATGATTTGTGCATCCAGTGCCTTAGCGGAGTAATAGTTAACCAACATGTAATCGCTAGTAAGGATGTTAGAAAATGGCTGATTGTTTTGCAGCACATGACGCACTAATTCTAGAGAGGCATTGGCTAGGGCATCGTTGGTTAGATCCCGTGCGCAGTTTTTAATGGTATTTTGATCTTCAAAGGTTTTGTCATACCATTTTCGATTTGGGTAGTCTCGATTATTGTACAAATCAATGGCACCGTCACGGTCATTGCTGGTGATGTATTTATCCGACATGAGCTTGTCTTCAAAGATGGCCACTAATCGATTGGTGAAGCCTTCTCCCTGCACTAGTTCATCCATTTTTTGTCGGTAATCATCTTCTTCCATGTTTTCTAATTCACTTAACGTCGGCAGTGAATCCGCAAAATAGAAGGCGGCTTTTTTTAGCATTTCTGGCGCCAGTGATGGACTGTCATCCAAGTTGACGTCTTGCGAATTGCCTTGGTTGCCAGCTCCTAAATTACTGTCACCGCTGTCTAAGTTATCGTCTTGGCTGTTGGATTCGGAATCCGTAGCATCGTTATCTAGGATACCGCCCAGGTTGCCAGTCCCTGTTGAGTTATTGTCAGCGCCACTGCCATTTTGAGAGTCACCCGGTTGTTGTATCGATGATTCCGGGTGTTTGTCTGTGGGTGTATCGCTTTGGTCGATGCATGCCATCACACTCAAAGTGCATACGGCTAATACCACTGGTTTTATCATGTGTTGTGCCCCAATTTTATTGTTAATTAATGCTTACGCTTAGTGGTGTTGTGTAGTCAGAAAAGTCTTCGGCTAATTTTGCGCGAATTCGATACTGATAATCTTGCCCCGCAATTACTGAATCATCACGATACAAGTTGCTGTCTTTTTCTAACGTCGCCACCTTGCTCCATTGACCCGCTGCCTGTTGTCGTTCTACTTCAAAACCGTCATGGTCGCCGGTCATTTCCCATGCAATAAAGGCTTGTTTTATCAACACAGAGGCCTGTGGATTACTTGGGGTGTTAATGGTGATTTCAGCGGTATCCACCACTTGCTCAACCAGATCTAAGAAGCTAGAAATATTTTGTGCATGTAGTGAGCTCACATCGATAATTTTATTGCCACCATGGTTTTGACCTATGGGTTTCAACAAAAAGTTATTTTCATTACTTTGTGAGGCTCGTGTGTAATCAATGACCATGTTGGCGTTAAAACTGGCGTACTCGTTGACATTACTGCCCACAAAAATAATTTCGGAATTTTTAGCCACGCCGTTGGATTGGTGACAGACATAACAGTCGGGCTGAATAAGGGCGTTTTCTAAATTGGCCACATAAAAATCCACGGCCGCTTGGCGGCTTTCACTGGAAGTGCTGTTGTTATTATCATTTGATGGCACATCTGGGTTGGTAACAAGTTCACTGCTGGCCAGCTCCATGAATTCAGACCAGCTGGTAATAGCTTCGGACTCGGCCAGTAAAACCTGACCACCGCCGTGATTGTTGCCCTGGGCTTTATCAACTAATAATTGTGCGTTACCTTCAGCGGTATCAATATAGCTTAGGGTGCGGGCCAGGTTAGTGGTGAGGTAATCGTCTTGGTTATTGCCCAACAAAACCCAGTTGGTATCGCGGGCGATGCTGGCGTCACTGTGGCAAACAATACAATAAGACTGGGTAATATCTTGCGACACATTGTCCGTCCAGTAAGCCAGCAGTTGTGCATTTTTATCGGCCACAGCGTCGGCTGATGTGTCATCTGCCGGGATATTATTGCCAGCGTTATCATCTGGTGTAGTGTTATCCGATGCGTTGTTACCGCCCAAATTATTATCATCTGGCGTGGTGTCATTGGATGAATTGTCATCATCCGCTGCGACGTTGCCGGAAGTATTGGCTTTATTATCAACTTGGTCGTAAGCAGGGGCAGAGCAGCCTGCTAACAAGGCCGACAAACTTAAACTTAAAATGGCGTATTTCATGAGTTACCTCATTCGTTTGATATGAGGTTATTATTTAGAATTGGCCACCTTTCCAGTATCGGCTATTAGCGATAAATCCATCGGCCAAAGGTCTGGGTAGGCCAAGTTTCACATTGACTAATGGCTGGATACAGTTGGCGTGAAATGACTAGACGGTCACAGGGCACAGGCCATGATGCCCTTGAATGGCAGGCATAGCCTTGTAAATGCAAAATGGGGGTAGGTGTCATGGCGGTGGAGGATGCTTCTATTATGCCTTCTTTGATTGGTGGCAATAACAATGCACCGACTATGATGATTGCCAAGAAGACTGTGTATATGATTTTAAGTGAACATTAACCACCTTAAATTTAGCCCCTTAAATGACAAAAGCCCATGACTGAAAACAGTCGTGGGCTTTTTAGTATTACAAGCAGCTTAATTAGATTCCGGTTAAGCGCTTGTTAACTCTTTATAAACTAGGGCATCACAATATCAAAGGTATTGTCTGGCTCGGTCGTCATGCTTTTAAATTTACGCATGGCCAATAAGTTATCCACTTCCAATTTGCCATCCAGCATGGCATTAACCGGGGTTATCAACTGCACCGCTAAATCTATAAAGGTTTCAAGGTCTTGGGTGATGGTCACATCGGCATCGGCCAGCGGCTTGCCTTCATAATGATGCAGTACTGAATTTTCTATGGTCACTACGTGAGTGACGCCTAAATCAGGGAAGGTAAAGTTAAGGGTCATGTTTTCCCCTTCTGCCGCTTCACCGTTTAGGCGGGCCGCTAAGGTATCAAAGTACTTCTCTAACGGCGCATGCATTAACATGTCTTTGGCAAGGGACGTCACAAAGCCTTTTTCAGGGCGATTGTGACGTAACTCGAAGGCGCCAGTTAAATACACATCACGCCAAGGGGCAGACTCAGACTGATACCCTAACTGATCGTAGGTTTTGGCTAACAGTTGACGAGCGCCTGTATTACTTGGGTCGGCAAATACCAAATGACTTAACACCTCGGCCACAAAGCGGTAATTACCCTTATCAAACAATCCTTGCGCTTTTTCTAATAGGGCTTCATCACCGCCCATCAATTCCACATAAGCAATACCCGCTTCAACCGGTGGCAATGGGTTTAAGTTAGCCGGGTTGCCATCAAACCAACCGTAGTAACCCTGATAAACCGCCTTAGCATTATGTGAGACAGTGCCGTAGTAACCGCGACTTGAAAAACTGGTGCGCAGGGATTCAGGCATTTTTAGTTTTTCGGCGATTTCTCTTGGGGTCATGCCATCGTGAGCCATGTGCAGGGTTTGATCGTGAATGAACTTGTAGGTATCACGTTGTTTCTTTAGGAAATCCTGAATTTTGTCGTTGCCCCAAATAGGCCAGTGATGGCTGGCAAAATAAATGTCGGCATCTTTAAACTCGGTACGGGTTTTTTCGATGGCGTTGCTCCAGGCCAGAGCGTCACGTACCTTGGCACCCCGCAAGGTGTACAGGTTGTGCATGTTGCGAGAGGTCACTTCCGCTCCGCAAAACGCATTTGACTCAGGCAAATAAAACATCAGCTCAGCGGGTGCTTCGGTGGCCGGTGCGTTGTGGAAAACAAACTCCACGCCGTCTACCGTCATGGGCTGCGGGGTTTGGGAAATAATATCGGTGGGCATCAGTATTCCTGTGGTGCCAAAACCAGGCTCTTTACCCAGGCCCGTGTCTATGTGGCCTCGCTCAGAGCGCGCCAAGTTTAGCCCATACATGTAAGCCAGGCGGCGAACCATAGTGGGGCCGGCCAACAGGTTTTCACTGGTGGATTCTTCCATGAAACCTTCAGGAGCAATTACCCTTACATTGGCTTGCTCTTGTGGGGTTAACACACCCAGCACGCCGCCAAAGTGGTCACCATGGCTGTGGGTAAAGATGATAGTAGATACCGGTTTATCACCCAAATGTTTGCGCACCATCTTCATGCCGCGAGTGGCGGTCTCGGTGGATGTAAGCGGGTCAACCAGGATTAAACCCTTATCCCCCATGATGATGGTCATGTTGGCTAGATCGTAGCCTCGTAATTGGTATACGCCTTTCGTTACCTTAAACAGGCCGTGAATGTTGTTAAGTTTGGCTTGACGCCACAGGCTAGGGTTAACCGACCCCGGTGCATCCCCTTTAATAAACTGGTAGGCATCCTGGTTCCAGGAAAATTCGTTGGGCGATAATTCAGAGGCTTTGACTTGTAGGCTGTCTTCGCGGGCAATCAAACCGCGGTTGGCTTGCTCAAAGTCTTCCATATTTTCAAAAGGCAATTCGCCCAATACACGCTGGTTGGCGTCTATGGTGATCTGGGTAGGGGCGCTATGGCCCTGTGCATCGGCGCCTGCTTGAATCTCTAGGGTGTCGTAACCACAGCCGGTGGTGGCCACGGCTACGTTGATTATGAGTGGAACTATTAGCTTTTTCATGATTCCTCGCACTATTATTCTTTTAAGGGGGGAGCGTGTTAACCATACTAAAAGATAAGGCGGATTTTGACTTGGCACTAGGAACCCTGATACTTGTCTAAATAGGACATTGTTGCTGGGGTTTGGTTTGTACTTGTTCAGACAATACAATCAAGGCCATGGGTTGTGGTAAACCTAGGCCTAAGGCACACAGCGGCTTGATATTAGTCTTCTCCACTAACATGTTCTCAATGTGGCTGGCAGTTATGCCGTTATTGTCCCGTTTAGTAACAAATGGTTTAGCGGGATGTTGTAATTGCTTTTGATCACTCGTTTACAGTTTACAGTGACCAGCGGTCAGTATAGGTGTGTCGCCAAAAAAAATTCAATAAACAGCTGATCGAGTGTCATTAAATGTGATTGAAGGCGTGCCAAACCGTGGTTAATAAGTATCAATAGATTTGGATTGGCTTTTTAGAATTTACGATTAATTATTTGAAATAATGATGCACTAACCTTTAACATGTTTTTCTTTGTTCAAGGTTAGTGCATTTTGAGTCACTGGATTTTACTTAGGGCACCAGCTTTAAATGTTAGTTAAACGTAATACCTGAATAACTACAGCTTTTCCACGAGCCATAACAAATTTCTCCATAATTTTTAAGAGTGCTATTGGTGATGCGTGCGGTAGAGGAGCTGCTGTCTGTTCTGAATACCGCCTCTTTTAAATTAGAAATTTCACAGTTATCAGCGGTGACATTAATGGTGAAGTTTGACCCGCCATTTTGACGTAAAAACTTACCAGCCCCATCTACAATGCAGTTAGATATATGCAAATTGGTTGCCGCGTTTATTTGCATAAACTTGTCGTAGCCATTGTACGCATCAATATTTTTAATGGTTACGTTGCCGGCTGATTTAACAGTAAGGGCATCTTCGCCAATATCTGTCCATCGGATGTTGTCTAGAGTGCCGCCATTATAGAGATGAATGCCGTCGGCACCGTTTTTTCCAATGATTACATTTTTAAGCGTTGTGCCATTTTCAATCCGAAAAACGGGCTTTTGACCTTCAGCCTGGCCCCCGTCTCCTAAGGCCGACGTTGGGTTAAACGTTTTACAGTTCCCATCGTAAACACCACTTGTTACCACAATAGTACTTGATACCGTTACCGACCCAGTGGATACACAGTTTGAGCCTCGGCTATTTGAGGGCGCTGTGCTAGCTGGTTGTAGATTCCATTTTTGGGTATCTCCTCCCCAGTAAGACCACAGGCGAATGTCCGCTCCATCGTTTGCGTTAAAGTTATAAACTTCAATTGATTTTCCACTGTATTTAGAGATGATATTAAAACTGCCATCGGCTTCCTGATTAATAGCCCATTGTTGATTGTCAGCGCCCCAATGTGCCCATTGCCGTACTTCTGCTCCGTCTTGGTCATTCCATGCGTACACATCTAATGATTTACCGCTATGGGCGGACAATATTTGGTAATAGCCATTTCCTAAATTACTGATATCCCACTTTTGGTGCTCTCCATTGTTGAGGGACCACTGCACAATATTTGCCCCGTCATCTTGACTGGCGTTATAAACCTCCATGACTTTACCGCTATAGACGTTGCTTAAAACATAACGACCATCTTCCAGGCTAGCCGCTAAGGCATTGAATGTTAATAAGGCGCTGGCCCCAATTACACTGAGTTTTAGTTTATTCATAAATATCCTCCTTAATGTGGCGTAAAATTTTACAGCTTGAAAAAAATAAATCTGAAGCGATTAAGCTCAAATCATGCAACGCTAAGTGTATTGTGATGCTGTTCTAGTCTATTTTCGCCATGCTCAAGGTGAAAAAAAATGTAATAAAACCCCCATTCGCCCTTGTTTTTAAGGGAAATCAATCGCCGCCCAGGGTTAACCTTTAGCCCTTGCTTAATAAAATAATCAATTAATAAGTATTTATGCTTAAGGTAAAATTGAGCTATCATCTGCTCTTCATCAATTTAACTAAACCCATGAAATAAATAAGGGAATAACATGAAAGTATTTTTAACCTGTGTATTGGCATTGTTGGCCATGTCATCCACAGCATTTGCAGATTGGGTTCTAGTGAAAGAAGAGTCTGCTATTACCTTTACGTCTACTAAGAAAGAAAAAATTGTAGAAGTGCACAGCTTTATGGAATTTGCAGGCCAAGTATTACAGGATGGCCGTGCCGCTGTAGATATTAATTTGGCCAGTGCTGAAACAAATATTGATATTCGAAATGATCGTTTGGATACCTTATTATTTCAGGTGAGTAAATTTGCTGGAGCGAAAGTTAAAGGTACGGTTAACATTGATAAAGTAACTAAGCTGATGGTTGGCGAATCATTTAGTGAAACCATTGATTTGTCTTTATATTTACATGGCATAAATAAAGAAGTGGCAGCTAAGGTTGAGGTGACTAAACTTACGGCTGATAAGGTTAAGGTGACGTCTTTAAGCCCTGTCATTATCAGTGCTGGTGACTATGGTCTTGCCGAAGGCGTTGAAGCCTTGCGTAAGGTGGCCAATCTTTCCTCGATTAATCTTTCGGTACCAGTGAATTTTGATTTGGTATTTGAAAAATAGTCGTGAGGCTTATATAAGGTCGTTTAAGCATTACAAAAACTCAGCTACGTCAATGTGAAAAGCCAGCTCTTAGGATGTATTATGAGGGCTGGCTTGGTTTTCTTTTAATTTTAGACGTTGTGGCTGTGCATGTTTGCCACAGCCGATATAGATTTATGGCGTCCTAAAAAATTCTAAAGAACGCGCTGTATAGCCCATTATTAGGCAATGTTTATGCATCATAAATGTTGATTTAGTAGAGTTTTCCTAAAGATGTATTACTCCCACACCACGGCTTTAGATTCTGCGTATTGCTCCACTATTTCTTGATAATGCTGGGCCACCTCATTGCGCTTCACTTTAAGGGTGGGGGTCATCAAACCATTTTCGGGCAGCCATTCTTCCTTCACAATAATGAGGCCATTAAGCACTTCATGGGAGTTCAGCGTTTTATTAACCTTGTTAAAAGTGATTGTTAATTCATCACTCACTTGTTGCTGGGGTTTGGTTTGTGCTTGCTCGGACAATACAATCAAGGCCATGGGTTGTGGTAAACCTAGGCCTAAGACACATAGCTGCTCGATATTAGTATTTTCCACCAACATGTTCTCAATGTGGCTGGGGGTTATGAATTCGCCCTTAGCGGTTTTAAAGGTGTCTTTAATGCGCCCGGTAATTTTTAAAAAACCATCCTCACAAAGTTCACCCTTATCACCTGTGTGGTAAAAACCGTCTTTTAGTACTTCTTTGGTTTTTGCGTCATCTAAATAATAGCCCTGCATAGTTGCTGGGCTTTTAATTAGAATTTCACCAATATCTGAAATTTTTATTTCACAATCTTCCAGCGGTTGGCCCACAGTACCAAAGCGGTTATCTTCACTGCGGTTAACGCTGCCATAGGCTAGGTTTTCACTCATGCCATAACCTTCTTGAATGTGTATGTCTAAGCGCGCAAACCATTCCATCACTGATACCGCTAATGGCGCCGCACCAGAAATAAACATATTGGAATTATCAAGCCCAAGCCCCTTGCGTATTTTCTTTTTAACTAAACCGGCCACAAAGGGAATGCTTAATAATAAATTCAGTTTTTTCTGGGGCAGTTTTTCTAAAATACCCATTTGAAACTTAGTCCATAAACGCGGCACTGAAAAGAATCGAGTGGGATTCACTAATTGTAAATCTTGCGCAAAGGTCTCTAACGATTCGGCAAACGACACTGTGTATCCGGCATACAAGCTAGGCAGCTCAACCAATACTCGTTCGGCCACATGGGCCAAAGGTAAAAAGCTAATAGCATGGTCTTGTTGGGTAAGGCCAAAACTGTTCACCCCTTGGGTGGCGGCAAATGAGGCCGCGTAATAATTGTTTATCACCCCCTTAGGATTGCCTGTGGTGCCCGAGGTATAGACAATAGTATAAATATCCTCGTACGTGGGAAGGTAGGGCTGGGCCAGTGGATCGTGTTGTTTTACCAAGTCATTCCACATTAAAGGCGCGGTTATGCCGTCATAGTTAAAACCAATTTGTTGAATTTTTTGGGGAATAATTGTTTGCACGTGTTTGGGATTGTCCAGTTTTCCCACGAACACAATAGACGCATCACTGTGCTCTAATACATACTTAATAGAGTCATCAGACTGGGTAGGATAAAGCGGCACACTAATAGCGCCCAGCATCATAATAGCCAGGTCACTTATAATCCATTCGGCACAGTTTTTTGAAAGTATCGCGACCCTATCGCCTTTTTTAACATCCAAACTGCGTAGTGCCTCAGCCATACAGCGAGCCTCATAGGCCACATCTTTAAAACTGTATTCTTGCCAAATACGGTTTCTGGGTTGCCTTAAGTAAATATACTCGGGGCGAGTATTTTCCCATTTATAAAGGCATTCAAGTGGCGTTAAATATGGCTTAGTCATGGTTATTCTCTTTTTTGGGCACTGGCAGTGCTTGTTATTATTTTAATTAAACGTTGTTTGGTTTTTGAATCTTTAGCGAAGATGTTTCCTTGTAATTTCATGAGGCCTACCGCTGAATTTGTTGTGGCGGTAAGGGGGCAAGGCTTACACCCCAGTGACTTTTTTGCCTTTGCTTTTAAGATGTTTGGCACGGGCATCGCTAATACCGTCAATGACAAAGGGCGGAGTGAAACCGTCAAAAAGTGCATTGTGAATAATGTCGCCTTTCATAAACGTGGGTAAAATTTCACAGCCAGTTAATACGTCATCAATGAAGTGTTTGTTGGCCCCCGTAAGAGACAGGTACTTACGTTGTAACTGCTCAAAACTCCATACTCGATATTGATGCACACTAAAGGTGGCCTGTGCGCCGTACACGTTGGCGGTAAATGTTTTGTTTCTATCTTTGCCGGCAATGGCGCAAGCTTTAGCAAAGGTTATATAGGTTTTTGCTACAAACCCTAATAACGCATTTAAGCTTGCAGGCAAACCAAGGTCTAGGTTGATCCATTCACCAAATTCAGTTTGTCCGGCGCAGCCGCGCTCATCCCCTAAATCCATAATAGTGTCCATCCAGCGACACGTGCGGGGGGCATTAATTTCCATGATTTCGTTGGACTGTGGGTCGTTAAATAAATGAATTTTAAGCGGGCCGTATAATGCAAAGTCCGCCATGGACGGTTTAAACCCTAACAAAAATTGATAATGTTTAAAGTGCTCTTCTAATATGGCCAATAAGTCTAATATTTGTTGGTCCATATTGGGTTTAATGTTTGAATCACTTAGCCCTAAGTGTTTATTAAACCCTTCTTGGCGATTTGAAATAATTGGCCCTAAATTTTGTGATGTCATACTGGGGTTGCCAAAGGTAAAGCCACGCGCAATTCTATGACCCATAGTGCGATTGTTTTGCTCATTGCCCCAGCGTGTATGCATATGAATACGTGGCATATATTCATCACTAAATTCTTCAAGCAACCACATAATAAAGGCCAGGCGATTATCTGTGGGAATGGTGGGCTTTTGCGGGTAAGTTTTTTCAAAGTGCTCAAGTATAGGGGTGGAGTCTTGCATGACTTGTTCATCTGGCGTGAGAATCACGGGAATGATAGATTGCCCAACTAAGGTTTTAACTTCGCCGCCCATACTGATCATATCGGCTTCCATGCGTTTATAAGGAATGCTCTTATAGTTCATGTAGGTCATTACTTTATGAGAGTAGGGTGAGCAATAGCTTTGCCAAATTCGGTAAAAATTTTCTTGCCCCGCTTTTAATTCACGACTGTCTTTCAGGTTTTTTTGTTCTTGTAATATATTGGCACTAATGGGGTTGGCCATGAAGACACTCCTAAATTTAACAGTATGAACAATGTAAACACCCTAATGTAAAGGCCATACAAGTTCTGGCATCAGTGTTTGTAAATTAAACATGACTATAGCCAAAAAACGCCTCTGTATTGATAGAGGTCCACAGAAAAAATGTACATCACAATACTGTAAACGGCTTGCATTAATACGCAGTGGCCAGATGTATCAATAACGCTAACAGGTTTATGCCTCATTTTTGTTGTCAGTATGCGATTAACACTGACAAAAATGAGGGCTTAGATTTTATGGAGAGTTAAGAGGTGGGGCCTAAGCGCTAGGGAAAGTGGGCGCAAAAGATTCGGGTGTAATTTGGCAAGCATTCACCATAAAACTGACGGCGTGATACAAGCCCGCCACCATCACCAGTTCAATAAGTTGCTCGGCTTGGTAATGGGTTTGCAGCTTTTTCCATAATGTATCTTCTACACGGTTGGTGTTGTGTAGTTGCTCGCTTAGGGTAATAAGCAGCTGTTGCTGGGGTGACCACAAACTTAAATTTGAGGTGGCAGCTGTGGTATCGGCTATTTGTGCTTGGCTAATACCAGCCTCATCCGCAAAAATTGCCGCGTGTACCCCCCATTCATATTCGGCGCCGCATAAACCGCAGGTGCGCAATATAATCAATTCGCGGTCACTGACGGTAATGCTGCCCTTATCTAATAGGCCACCGTTCACCATGCGCTGCAACACGCGGGAGTTATGGCCCACTGTTCTGAATATATTTAGCGGCGCCATGCCTGAGGGCATAATGGTATCAAAGTTTGCTTGAATATTGTCAGCATAGGGCGGTGTTAAAGGCTTAATGCGGGGTGACGTTGGGGTTGTTTGTGAGCGTGCCATTAGTGTTTTACCTTTTCAATTGTAATGAGGTATTAACAGGGTTAATATGTTGCTACTGAATATGTAGCGGTTAATTTAATATACGCTACACAATCTGTAGCGCAACCTTTTTTGAATTTGGATACCAATATGAGCCAAAGACCAATTGTTCAGCTGCTAGATTTATTGGGTACCAAGTGGGTATTGCGTATTTTGTGGGAGCTAAATCAGGGGCCATGCAGTTTTAGAGAATTGCAGAGCCGCTGTGATGATTTGTCGCCCACGACCATTAATAACCGCATTAAAGATTTAGTGGCGGCTGGGCTTGTGACTAAGAGTGATGATGTGGGGTATGGGTTGTCGTCTTTAGGGGATGAGTTGTTAGAAATGTTTATGCCGCTTTATCAATTTTCTGGGCGCTGGAGTGAGGCGGTTAAGTGATTTTTATAGTGGGTTCTGGGCGGGTTTGGTTGGGCCTGCCCTCGGGGCCCTTTTATTTTCCCCCGCCGCATCCCTGCGACAAAGGTCAAACAAAAGGACCCCGAGGGCAAGCCTAGTTAGAGTGTGACATCGGCGCTGCGTGTTTTCATGGTTTTGAGCTGGTATTGACTTAGAATAGACGTAAAATAATACGCTATCTATTGATCCGGTTGAATGTAGAGTCGATGATATCTGGCTTTATAAATATGGTCCGGCAAAGGCGTTTGTGAAAGACGTCACCGGAAAAGCGTCGTAGTGACGTTTAATAAGCTATTAAGTGAATTAATTATATGGAAATAACACAGTTACAGCTTGCTGGCTTTATTCTTAGCTTATTTGGGGCGGGTGGCGTTCTTACAGGTGAAATTACCGTGTCTGCCGGAATTGGTGGCCCAAGAACCACAAATTGGAAGCCTTGGAAATCGCGATCAGCAACCTTCAAAAACAATAGTGTTAGATTAGTCTCAGCTTGTATATTCATAGCGGGTTTTTATATCATCTTATATACAAAGGGTGGTGAAGTTGTTTTTACTTTATAGCCAATTAAATACACTTAACAAAGCTAGCCAGCAGACAAAACTTCGTTTTGCATCTGCTAGCAGGCGCTATGTTTCAAATATATGAATACCACGAAGTGGATTTTGTTTTTGATAGGATATTTAATGGTTAGTATAGGTGTTCCTATTCTGGCTGAATTATTTCTGCGTGGTGCATTGTGCTGGAAAGAGCCCATCGTTGGGCCAATAACTGCAATTACTGTGGTTGTGTATTGTTATTTTCTTTCTCCAAAGTATCGGGTGCCTTCAATCATAGTTGGGTTTATTTTGGGCGCTATATTGGCTTATCAAATTCCAGATATGCATTGGTATCCAGAATGTCACCCAAAAGCATATGTGCAAACTTATCTGCCTTTAGCCGCAACCTATTTATTTGGTTTTATGGCCATAGTTTTAGCTATATGGCGGTCAAAATTAAAAATGTAATAATCGGCTAAAAAATCGTTACGGCCACAAAAATACATGGCCGCTACTGAACCTACTAACGTTCGACGTTTAGTCAGAGATTAAGTTTAAATCAACCAAAACATTACGGGATTATAAACGTGAAACTATTAAAGAGAGTACTCATTACCGTTTTTTGTCTTTTTGCTGCTATTGCATGTTATGTGTTTGGAATACCTGCTGGAGGTGTCATATTCTTTATATTAGGGCTGGTATTTGAGGTCATGTTTTGGTCTGGTGTATTCGGTAAAACGACACACAAGTAGTAAAGCCGGGCCTGCATTTTTCCTTAACTCGTAATGATAGCTAATAGTTATACCATGGAAGGACCCATGAAGCCGATAATAGAATATGAAAAGCATGGTTATGCAGTTTTAAGAAGCTTTTTTAGCGATCTAGATATTTCGTTAATAGATAAGCATGTAGACCGAATTTATAGGAAATGGGCTAAGAAAAATGAGGCTGATGTATTTAGTCATAAACTCGTTAATATGAGCTCTCTTACTAATGTAGAGCACTTCAACGGTTTAAGCGGTGAAAGGACGAAGTTTTTTGAGGCCATAGCATCAATTAAGTTAACTAATGTTATTGAACAAATGTTTGGCACCGGTATTTATTTTCACAACACACAGTTATTTTTTAACCCAACAAATAAAGAACGCCTCCCTTATTGGCATAGAGATATGCAATACAGCCCCGTTGATGACGCTATACAAAGTGAAGAGCAAGAGAGAATGCTTTGTCTTCATGTTCGCATCCCGCTTGTAAAAGAAAAAGGTGTTGAAGTGGTAAGCGGTTCACATAAAAGGTGGGATACTGAATTAGAGCGTAATGTTAGATTGCAGTTAAACGGTCACAAGGATAATGATCCACTACCAAATTCAGTATTAATTGATTTAGTTCCGGGTGATATTTTAATTTTCAATGCTCAAATGATACATAGAGGTAACTATGAGCTAAACCCAACTAGAAAGGCTTTAGATCTTTGTATTGGCAAACACCACCCTTTAACATCATCTTCGCTAGACGAGCGTGTACTGCCGACAGAAGCTGAGATGTTAAATATTGAAAATAAACAATGGTATGAAATGGCTAAAGACATCATAGCTAATAACTCAGGCAAATGAGGCTCTGTAAGTGGTGCCCCTTCTAAGTAGCGGGGTTAAGTTTTGTATTTTTATTGGTTTAAAAATGCAGTATCTTCCTTATAAACATAGAAAATAAGATGTATTTAAATAAGGGTATAGATGGACCTAACTAAATTCGCCGAAAAGCTCATGGCAATGGATGATGAAAGCTGGGCAAGGCACTCCAACCCTTGGAGTGTGTATACTCGCTTTTCAATCTTGCCGTTAATGTCTTTGGCATTTTGGTCAAGAGAATACATTGGCTATTATTCTTTAATCCCCATAGTCATGTCTTTTATTTGGATTTGGTTAAATCCAAGGGTGTTTGCTATTCCAAGCCAAACTGATAATTGGGCATCTAAGGGAGTCTTTGGTGAGCGCATTTACTTAAAGCGTAAAACCCAGCCAATTCCCAAACACCATGTTTTACCCAGCATAGTACTTCAAATTATGTCTGGCCTAGGCCTGCCAGTATTTATGTATGGTTTATACAGTTTAAATATTTGGGCGCTGGTAATTGGCAATCTGTGGATAATTATTTTTAAAGTATGGTTTGTTGATCGTATGGTGTGGCTGTATCAAGAGACGAAAAACAGTCACTTAAATATTTAATGTAGCTACGTATACCGCTAACTAATGTGTACCAAAACCGAGAATACAATGATAAATGGAAGCTGCCTGTGCGGCGCAGTAAAATATAAAATTACAGGTGAGGTGGGTGATATCGTTCATTGCCATTGTGTTACTTGTAGGAAGGCCCATGGCAGTGCATTTTCAAGTGTGGCGGCGGTGCAAGATAGTGACTTTACACTGATAAGTGAAACCAGCCTCAAATCCTTTGAATCCTCACAGGGTAAACATCGTTACTTTTGTTCAAACTGTGGCTCTCAACTGTATGCAAAAAGAGAGGGGAGCGCCCACATTATTCTTAGGCTGGGGTCTATTGATAGTGAGCTAGACTCACCAGAGAAAGCGCATATTTGGGTCTCACAAAAAGCCAATTGGTATGGTATTGATTCGCAGCTGCCGCAACGTGAAGAATTTTAAGCATAAAACTCATAAACATAGAGGATTAAGCTGCCACGTAATGGCGTATTTTAGTAAGCCTGCCGCGTTTATGCGTGTATAGTGCGCTTAGTATTTCTAACTAAATAGACCATCCCTATGCTCGGCTATTACCTGCATTCCGAAAATGCCAAACAGGCGCTAGAGGCCATTACCAAAGGGCATTCCAGTGTCCGCCTCTCCATCGACCTTAATCTATCAGAACAGGACGTGACCATAAGTGACCAGTGCCTAGTCTTGGATGACGATAATACGCTCACTATTAGCGAGCTTAAAAAAATTGTTAAAAAAACACAGCGCATCTACCTTTGTTGTGATGGCGATATGGACCCCATTGAAGATCGCAGCGTAGGCTATTACAAGCTGGCCCCCACATCGGGTGCCCCTCTGCTAGAAATTAGTGGCGTGAAAATGCACATATCCAAGGGAACCGACCCCTTTGCCAGCGCCTCAGATATGGCTAAACATGCGGTACAAACAGGTGATAAGGTTCTGGATTGCTGCAGTGGTCTGGGTTACGCGGCCATCGCCGCCCATCGTTTAGGCGCAAGCGAAGTACTTACCATTGAACTAAGCCCACAGGTAATGGGGCTGCGCGCACAAAATCCTTGGTCAAACGATTTAGGTAACAAGGGCATTGTGCAACGTCAAGGCAGTAGTTATGAGCTTATAACAACGATGGCTGAAAATTCGTTTGATTCGGTTATTCACGACCCGCCGCGTTTTTCCCTAGCCGGAGAGCTATATAGTGAAGAGTTTTATCGACAAATTTACCGGGTACTGCGTCCAGGCGGACGACTTTTTCATTACACTGGAAACCCACATGTAATAAAAACAGGTAGCAGCTTTGTGGATGGTGTTATTCGGCGCCTTAAAGCGGCCGGTTTTAAAAACGTTGAAAAAGTGGAACACCTGATGGGCGTTAAAGCACAAAAATAGTAGAGTAAAATCAGCGGATAACGAAGATAGTCTAAGTTAGACGCCATCAAATTAATGAGCTTATTTACGTACTAGCTAATAGGTGGGTGTACTACCGTTTATTAAGGGTTGTCGGTAGGTATATCTTGCTTGCTGTAATTTTGGTCTATCAAATAAGCGATATTTTAAATTCTACCTGGAAGTGAAAAAACACTAATAATACGTTTAAATGAGTTCCGGCCAAAAAAGTGGACTCCACTAAACTTACTATTCGCACGGTTTATAGCTAAGCGGTTAAGAAACTTGGAGTTTATTCAGCATGAGTCATAAATATAAGGGAAGTTGTTTGTGCGGTGTCGTTTCGTTTGTTGTGGATGGTTTTAGCGAAAAAGCCGCTAATTGTCATTGCACTATGTGTCGTAAATTTCATGGTGCTGCATTTGGTACATTAGTGGGGGTGACGGGTTTAAACTGGCCTTCGGGTCGCAACAGCCTAAAGGAATTCGTAGCGGATAATGGTACCGTGCGTACATTTTGCAAAGAATGCGGTTCTAGTTTAGGTTTTCGTGTGAAGGGGGTACCTTCAACAGAAATGGAATTAGCGATAGCTACTTTTGATGAAGATATTCCGGTTGAAATAGATGCCCATATTTACACTAACTACAAAACGAATTGGTGTAGGTTACAGGATGATTTACCTAAATTTTCGGAAGGTCGTATTTAAAATAAACCAATTTAAATACAATATAAAACGTTAGCGATGTATCGCTTACGCATTAGTCAAAAACGTACTGCTTAATGTAGGCGTTAACTCTAAGAAACTATTATGAAAAGTGAATTAGTAAAGAATTGGTTCGCAGATCAATTTAGCCATCTTCATCCTTTACTTCAGAATCTACACACAGATGGTGGCAAGCTAACTGGTGATGTTGATATTTCTTATGGAAAAGGACTTGCTAGAGTCATTGGTGTTAGATTAGCAAAGAAAATGAATTTGCCGAATGAGGGTGTTCATCAATTGTCAGTCAATATTTTCCATGATATTGATGGTTTACATTGGGAGCGTTGCTTTGATGATAAGGCCGTGGTTAAGTCATTATTCAAACCTGTTGGAAATATAAAGAAAGGCTATTGGATTGAAACCACAGGGCCGTTATCAATGAAGTTGACGGTGGATATTAACAATGGCGGGTGGTTTTGGCGGTGCCTTAAAATTAATTTTTTAGGAGTGCCAATACCACGTTGGTTAATTCCGCACACCAATGCGTATAAAATCATTGAAAATGGTCAATATCGTTTTCACGTTGAGTTTTCATTACCATTTATTGGCTCGTTAGTATCTTATAAGGGGTTATTACAAAAAAGATGAGGTTTGATTTCAGCATGTATATACTTTAAAAATTGACTTGTCTAAAACATCACCCATTTTAAAAACATCACTTAATCATCCGCCTCAACCAACGTCATTAAAGAGGTATTACCGCCAGAGGCGGTGGTATCAGTGCTCACTGTTTTTTCAGATAATAATCGTTGGATCAAGTGGTCATTATATTCGGCTGAGATAACGGGCAGTATTGCACCACTGCGATCAGCTAATTTTTGCATGATATAAGTAGAGCGTGCACTCTTACTATCAATCACTACCCCAGCCAATTTGTCTTCAGTCAGTAATGCTTCTAAGTGCTGTAACTTTGCTATTTGAAACACACCTGCGGGCGCACCCGTTGCAATAAACTGTTGTCTAAATTCTAATGCTTCAGCATAAAATAATTCAGAGACCACTGAAATTACAACGTTACCGGTGGCCAACGCGGTGACTATTGATAACGTCCAGTATTCAAAATTCACATCTTTGTCGGCAAAACACACTAAGATTCCACGTGACTCTAAATATAAAACATTCGACTCTCCCGTGGGGCCAGGTAATAACGTTGGCTTTTTTAAACGTGTCTCTATGCTAATCAATTGCGAACGCGCGGCGGCGAGTGTTGAATTTAAATCTTCAGCAAATTCTTCCACAATGTCTACGGTGGCAATTGAGGCTAAAAGCTGACGCACAGTAGAGACTCGGTTATTTAATTCGCTTAAACGCCAGTCACTTTCACACTTGTCGGCCTCTTGCATAATCAGCAAGGCTTGTTGCCTTGATGCATGGTCACTGGCTAATGCTTTATCGGTTTCACTGTCACGGGGCATAACAAGACGAGGTGTGGCTTTTTCTAACATAAGCCGTGGTAAGTAATGAGGGCCACCGGCTTTAGGGCCTGTACCCGACAACCCTTTCCCCCCAAATGGCTGCACACCCACAATGGCCCCAATCATGTTGCGATTAACGTATACGTTACCTGCCCGCGAAAGCTTAATAAGTTCCAAAGCCCGTTTCTCAATCCGTGTATGAATGCTCATGGTTAAACCAAAACCGGTACCATTAATGTTTTGCATGGTTTGTTCAATGTTTTTAGCCTTAAACTTAACAATATGTACACAGGGGCCAAACACCTCACGTTTTAATAACGTTATATTATCTATTAGATACAGTTTAGGGGCGAAAAAGGTGCCATTATTTTTGGCCAGTTTACACTCGTAAAGTAAGGTAGCCTGCTGCTGCATGTCTTTGGCATGGGCCTGTAAATTAGATAATGCTTTTTGGTCAATGACAGGGCCAATGTCGGTGGTGAGGTAAGCGGGGTCACCTATGGTTAACTCTTGTAATGCGCCGATTAACATTTCAATTATGTCGTCGGCTATTTCCTCTTGTAAAAACAATACACGCAGCGCAGAGCACCGCTGACCGGCACTTTGGAATCCAGAAGCAATAACATCGTCAATCACTTGTTCAGGCAAGGCTGTTGAATCCACTATCATGCAGTTCTGGCCACCGGTTTCGGCTATTAAGGGCACCTGTTCGCCACCTCTTTTCGCTAAGGTACGGCTGATAACATTGGCGGTTAAGGTAGAGCCGGTAAAGATCACCGCTTTGATGAGTTCATTGGGCAACAGGGTTGCGCCTACCTCGCTGCCTTGCGCGATGACAATGTGCACTACGCCAGCAGGCAGGCCTACATATTCCATTAATTCTAGGGCGCGAATCGCAATTAAACTGGTTTGTTCGGCGGGTTTAGCAATAACCGTATTGCCGGTAACTAGGGCGGCGGCTACTTGGCCCAAAAAAATTGCCAAAGGAAAATTCCAAGGGCTGATGCACAGCACTACGCCACGTGGTGCTAGTCGATCATCTTCGGCTAACACTTCGGCTTGGGCGGCGTAATAGCGGCAAAAATCCACAGCTTCACGAACTTCGTCCACGCCATCCTTGCTTACTTTACCCGCTTCTTTAATACACAGGGCAATGAGTTCATCCATATGGCGTTCAAGGATGTCGGCGGTGCGCCTAAGTAAATTGGCTCGTTCCTTTATGCTAACCTGTGACCATGTTTCAAAAGCTTTGTGGGCACTGGCCAGTTTAGTTTTCATTTGCTGCGCGCTATCGTAACAATGAAAGCCAATTATTTCATCGTGGTTGGCTGGGTTGCGTACCGCATGACAATTTTGTGGTACTTGATCTTGTATTAGTAAATGTTTTTCAATCCAGCGATCTAACGATATCTTCAACGGTATTATTTGATTGATGTCGGTAAGGTCAAGCCCTTTTGAGTTATCTCGTTCTGTGCCATATAAATTAAGGGGTTTTAGAATTTGTCCGTTGTATTTATGTTTAAGCCTTTGGGTTTTCTCTACCGGATCTTCCAGCAAAGATTCAACGGGCCTTGAGTCATCAACGATGGCATTCACGAATGAAGAGTTAGCGCCATTTTCCAAAAGGCGTCGCACCAAATACGCCAATAAATCTTCATGTTCACCCACGGGGGCATAAATGCGGCATTGAATATTTTCAGTCGCCACAATCTGTTCATACAGGCTGTCGCCCATACCGTGCAAACATTGAAATTCGAATCCTTCTTTATCATCACCGGCTAATTCAATAATTACCGCTGCGGTATACGCATTATGCGTCGCAAATTGTGGGTAGATGGTATCGCGATAATCCAATAAGCGGTTGGCGCAAGCATGGTACGAGACATCGGTTGATGACTTACGGGTGAAAACCGTAAAGTGTTCAAGGCCTTCTTTCTGGGTGTTTTTAATTTCGGTATCCCAATAAGCACCTTTAACCAACCTAACCATTATTTTACGGCCCACTTTTTGGGTCAACTCACGCAGCCAATCAATAACAAAAATTGCACTTTTTTGATAGGACTGTACCGCTATGCCAAATCCATTCCAGTCACGTAAGTCGGCATCACCGAATACTTTTTCAATAATTTCAAGAGAGATGTCTAAGCGTTCGGATTCTTCCGCATCAACGGTTAAGCCAATATCGTATTGCTTAGCCAGCAGACATAACTTTTTTAGTTTTTCTGGTATTTCTACCATTACTCGGTCTTTTTGACTGAATTCATAGCGTGGATGAATAGCTGAAAGCTTCACTGAGATTCCAGGACTTTTTCTGGGGCCTTTTCCCTTAGCCGCTTGTCCGATTGCTTTAATAGAGTGTGCGTACGCAGTAAAATAAGCGTCGGCATCTTTTTGAGTTCTTGCACCCTCGCCAAGCATGTCGTAAGAATATACAAAGCCTTTGCGTTCTTTATCTTCGGCACGTTCTAACGCGTCCTTGATGGTTTCGCCCATGACAAACTGCTGTCCCATGACTTTCATGGCGATGTTCATGGCTTTACGGATGACGGGTTCACCAACCTTGCCCAAGGTTTTTTTAAGAAATCCAAATGGGTTGCGTTGATCGGCGTAATTAACGAGCCCACCGGTCATTAACAGGCCCCATGATGAGGCGTTTACAAACAGTGATTCGCTGTTGCCCAGATGTGAACTCCATTGGCCCTTAGATAATTTATCGCTGATTAATGTGTCCTGAGTGCGTTTGTCGGGTACACGTAATAGGGCTTCGGCCAAACACATCAGTACCACACCCTCTGCCGAGGACAGGGAGTACTCATTTAATAAGGCCTCAACCACGCCATGGCCTTTTTGATCTTCACGTATTTGCAGTACAATTTTGCGTGCACGTTCCCACGCCCGACTGCGGGCACGTAAGTTGACCTCAGCACCGGGCAGAATATATTCAACCGCAAGGTCTTCATCTATCCGGTAAAAATCACGAATTTTTTGACGAGTAGCCGACTCAGCAATTAAATTCCCATGGAATAACATAAACAGCCTCTAAGACAGTTTTTTGGCGCATTCACGTGTTTTTGGATTAGGTACCTTTATTACAAATAGTGCGGGATAGGGCGCTTTGGCAAGGCCTAATCGTTATCCAGCGGCATTTTGCAATACTATTAAAGAGTAGCAGTATAAATGATGAATTTACGACTAAATATCGGCTTTATAGGTGTGTCTGGCGGGGGCTTGCTGTGAAGGGGGGCATTGATTTTCAGTGCGTTGTTTAAGTTTAAGGGTCGCTTTTTGTTGGCTATTACTCTCTTAAAGTTAAGGCAAGTGATTGAAAACGTTGGTTTCTAAGTACAGTTGTATGATGGCAAAGGTAAAAGCTTGAATTGCTACGAGTTTACTCGGCGTGGCCCTAACATCAGCATTCATGCAGGGAATCGTGAGCAACCTATCTACAGACCCTAACTTAGCAATCCCAATTCAATAACCCTATCCATAAGCCCCAAGCGCGTTAGGCTGTGCGCAATATTCAGTAATCCATGGGTATGGCAATGGGCATGCCAGTGTCTTTTGTCGCTTCATGGCTGCTTAGATATCAGCAGTATGGTTATGACTGGCCCAGTCATAAGACGGTTCAAGCTTTTGCACATTATTTTGCCGGGCATTTATTCACGGAATTAAGTCATCTTAAAGCTAGTAAGTGTGGCGTTTCTTTTTGAAACGCGCGATAGCTTTATTTATTTTTTTCATGTCTAAGGCTCTATTGCGGCTAACGGCGCATCTGGGTTCTATGTACTCAATAACAAGTGAATGCTTGACCACGTTATGACTTGTTAATGCACCGCCATGGGCGCTATAAAGCCAATC
>MAAB01032355.1_pt1 | contig 27850 bp, 27 predicted proteins | sample 1115991 | NCBI WGS metagenome assembly MAAB01 (sample SAMN04961124, study PRJNA320927) | seawater metagenome | isolation source: sample BD02T18 sea water enriched with oil for 18 days | place: USA:Gulf of Mexico | collected 2013-07-27
TCAGCTGAACCTTTTTGATCGAAGAAATTTGTACGATTTGTTCTCGCCACCAATTGATGACGAGCCAGATAAAAACAAACAGTTGTCGATGTTATGAAACTGTGGGACAGCAGTGACTTCAAGTAATGATGTGGTAAAGCGTAACTCTGGTTGTTGAGATAGGAATACATCCAGTTCATCAAGTAATGTTAAATATTCAGGCTCAAGTATCCCGCCTTGTTCTTTAGCAGGGATGCTAATATTAATAACAGCAGAGCCGCCAATATTATCGGTTAAAAAATCAATGTTTTGTCGTACTTCCAGGGACTCGTCAAAAAATTCTACAAAATTGTCATCAAGAATGTTTTTGGGAATGAATGTCGATAAACCAATGATGACGATGGCAAATGCCACGATAATAAGATTACCGTGTTTTTGATATGTGGAAACGAAGTTTCCAAGTTTTGGCATGCTAGATACACCTTTGGCTTTTGATGGTAAGTAATATACAGCTGCCGGTAAGAAGGTGAGGGAGGCAATCATTGCGAAGAGAATACCTATAGCAGAAGCAGTTCCCATGTGAGCAAAAGGTGGTGAGTCGGCAAAATTCAGTGCTAAGAAACTTAATGCAGTGGTAAGACTGGTAAAGATGATAGGTGCAAAAATGCTTTTTTGTAAGGCTGTTTTTTTGTCTAGATCACTGGCAAGGCCTTGCGAGTAATTCACCATAAGGTGGATACAATCCGCCATGGCCAAAATGATAATTATCGCGGGGCTGTTAATAAGGATGGGTGAAAGTTTTACCCCGGTCCATAATACGCCACCCATTCCAGCAGTTATTGCCAAAAAGCTGGTGGTAAGTGCAATGATGTTGCCTACTAGATCTTTTAAAACAATGGTAAGGAAAAGAAAAACAATAAGGGTAGCAATAGGGAAGGTTGTTTTTCCATCTTCTTGGACAATTTTTGGAATAGAAACTTCCATGACAACGGCACCAAGAACACGAAAATCTATATCTGGATAATGTTGACGAATATCCTCTATGCCTGCTTTAACGTGGTCAACTACTTCTATCGCCGCTTTGGCGCTATTGCTGGAGGGAAGGTTAAGAGTAACGGAGATCAATGCAATATCTCCATCATGGGTGATTCAATAATCCTCCAGCCCCACTTTGTTTACCGCATAGGTTTTTCGAGTGTTAAGTTCTTCTGTTGATAATTGGACTTCTTCATCAAATAGATACTCCACCAACAACTCATCACCTTCAACTTGTGTGTAAAGATGGTTGGTGATGGATTCAACACGTTGTGAATAAGGGACTTGCCAACCAAATTCGGTTATTTCGCGAATAGCGGAAAGCGTCGTTGGACTAAATATGTCCTTGTTTTTGGGTTCTATCAGTACAAGGATGTTTTTGTCGCTGGTGAACTCATCTTCAATTTTGACAAGATTGTTGAGATGGACGTCATCGGCTCGAAAGAAGTCTCGCTGGTTAGCGGAGAACTCTGTGTTAATTCCACCTAAACCCAATACGATAGCAGATAGCACGATTAACACTATGCTGGTGATTCGATGGTTCATTACCCAGTGGGCGAATAGCTTAGCAACCATGAGAGTATTTCCTGGTAAGTACAAATACGCCGAATAGGCATGTAGTTTGGCAGAGAGACCCCGTGGAAAATGGGAATAACGTACACTAACAATTTCTCTTGGGCTTAAGAGGACAAAGACTAGGGCAAATGCGACATGGCTTGTGTGTCAGAGTGACAAACAGGCGTATTGTCACGGGTTTTTAGCGTTTACTGCAGTTACGCAGGATTTTGTGGAATAGTTTTTTCTGAAACGAGAAAAATACTTTCGTTTGGGTTGCTGTTGAGCTCGATTTTCCAAGCTCCATGTATTTTAATAAACGAAAGGACTAGTGCGATGATTGCTGCGGTTAGAAGGAGGGTTTTTCGAAACATTCTATTTGTTTGAGGCTTGTCCATTAGATTCTCATTATTATTTTTATAAAGGTCCGTCTTTAAGGGAGTCTAATTACAGGGCTGAAAAAATACTATCACCCAAATGGGGGATAACTGGAATTAACGTGGTTGTTAGGAGTGCTCTTTGATGTGGTAAGGACGTAGCCTTTTGCTTAAATTGAGTAATGTGGCGGGGATTCTCGGATCATTTCTTATGATTAAACCATGCCCTTCTAGTGAAGTTGTTATGATCTCTAATAAAGGGTCTTTTTTTTGTTTGTGTGAGGATTCAAATTGATTGTTTTTGGTGAATGCATTGAGAGCCCAAAGGTAGGTTAAATATAGCAGGGCTCGTCGAGATGCGGATAACTGGCAAGAAACAGTAATGTGTCGATCGAATTGACAGTTAGTGATTTTGCTATGGAGATTATCATGATGTTTTTGGTCTAATGAAAGAATACCTGAAGAATGAAGGCTATGTATTAATATACCGCACTCACTTTCTAGATCGCTTATTGCTAGATTTGAATCATTGTAACATCGACTCATTAATTGACTGGCGTGACAATGTTTGTCAGTGATACCTTGTATGCTGTGAGTGATTGACCATACGATAAGAAGATCGTTGTTCAGGGCCTCTAAAAATTGCGCTGTGTTGTGTAATGTTTTGACGCGTGAGCTATTGTGATGTGAAGTTGATTATTTGCTATGGGAAATTTATTCAGTATTTTGTCGAGTGCATACACATAACTTTCTGTTGATTGAGTCGCTTTGATTTTTCGGTATTGATCAAGCTGTGTATGGCTTTTTTTGTATTCTGTATCCCGTATTTTATCAAAGAGGATATTGGGTTCATATTGGTATTTTTCAAATAAGGAAAAGGGAAGATCTATTTTGTTTCCTGCTAGGTCCAAGTTTTCCAATTTTGTTAAGGCTCTAATACCTGCTGGTAGCTTTTCAATCTCATTGTAGGAGGCATCTAAGGTATCTAAGTGAGACAGTTTTCCGATGGTGCTTGGTAAGCAGATTAATTCATTTTTTCCCATTCGTAGGGTTGATAAATTGAGGCATTCACCCAAATTGTCTGGCAATGAGGTGAGGCAATTGTCAAAACAGTCTAGTGTTGTCAGATTTCGTAGTTGATGGATGTTATTGGGAAGATGGATCAGTGAATTTGATGAAATATCTAATGTATTCAGTTTTTCTAAATTAAGGATGCTATCGGGTAGGTGTGTTAACTTGTTTGCGGATAGGTCTAGGTATTGTAGGTTTATAAGTTGTTGAATAGTATCAGAAATTTTTTCGATATTGTTACCTGTGAGAAAAAGGTGGGTGATTTCTGTTAGTTCCTCAAAGTTAAGGTGTACCTCCTTTTGTTGTGTTGATTTTATGACTTGAATGACGCTTAGAGCGTTATCTATACTCATCTTTATAAAAGAGCACCATTTATGCGCTTTGTGTCTAAGAAGGTTTCTAAAATGATCAATACTAATGATAGATGTCAGATTGATTAAGGGGATGATTTTTTGGTACTGAAAATGATAATGGAAATGATGTGGTAAAAAAGACTGTCATTAAAAAAGGCTATATTAAACCTACTGAAAGCACCATAAAGATACCGGTTTCACAACTTGGAATGGGCATGTTTGTGAGTGCGTTAGATAGACCTTGGTTAGAGACACCTTTTTTGGTTCAGGGTTTTTTGATTGAAAGTTTGGACCATATCGTCTTGGTTCAAGAATTTTGCGATTATGTCTATATAAATGCTGTACGTGATGATTGGGTTCCGCCGGAAGACCGGGTGGTTGTGCCGACTAATAAGAAAAAGCGCTATGTTCACAAGATTTCTGTGGAGCAAGAAAATGGTGTTGCTCCAGGGGTGTACAGGCAGGCTAAAAATATTGTAGGTACCGTCTTAGATGACGTTCGAATGGGTAATGCATTGGATGCAAAACAAGCAAAGGAAACGGTTTCTGGCTGTGTTGATAGTATCTTGCGCAACCCCGATGCGTTGATGTGGTAGGGAAAAATTCATAATGTGGATGGGGGAACCGCTGAGCACAGCCTTAATGTGTGTATTTTGGTGATTGCATTTGGCCGTCACCTTGGTCTCGAAGAGTTTGAATTGGAACAGTTGGGATTGTGTGGGTTGTTACATGATATTGGAAAGATGAAAATACCTCCTGCAATTTTGTCAAAAAAGGAGGAGTTAACGGATAAAGAAACCAAAATCTTGCAAAGCCACACGCTGCACGGGCGTAATATTTTGATGTCAAATCCTGGGCTTTTTCATGGTGTCACTGATGTTGCGCATACACATCATGAGCACCTTGATGGTAGCGGATACCCTCGTGGTTTGAAAGCGATGGGTATTTCTCAGCATGCGCGTATTGTTGCTATTGCGGATCAGTACAATGATATGACCAGTGTACACCCGGATAAAAAGCCGTGCTCTACGTTAGAAGCTATTCGGTATTTGTATGCAAATCGGGGTACAGTATTTGATGACTCGCTTGTCTTGCAGTTTGTACAGTGTGTTGGGTTGTATTCACCGGGAAGTCTTGCGTTACTCAATAACGGTGAAGTGGGGATTGTGATATCAACCAATTATAAAAACCGTCGTTTGCCTAAAGTACTTGTTTTATTGGATGAACAGAAAGAGCCAGTTAAGCCGAGGGTGGTAAATCTTTGGAATGCTAAAGAGCAGGGTGATAGACGGCAGTTTCTGATCAAAGATATTTTGATCAATGGAAGTTATGGTTTGGATTTACAAGAGCACTTAAAAAAAGGGCTAAAATTAGATTGAGTGATTGAGTAAATAATCACTGGGTGTTGTTCCAGTGTATCGCTTAAATGCTTTGGTAAAACTTGATGCATCCTTGAAACCAACTAAGTAAGCCACCTGTTTCGGTGGTTGATTCTTTTTCGTCATATAATAAATGGCGCGTTCAATTTTTACGGCATTTAGTAATTCTCGAAAGTTTGTATTCTCAACAGATAATCGTCTTTGTAGTGTTCTGGTTGTGATGCTAAGTGTGTCAGCGATGGATTCCATCGTTGGAAAATTGTTGCCGGTAGAGGATAACATTTGTGTGATTTGGGCGGATAACGTTCTTGCGCTTTGAAGCTCTTGTCGGAGTTGCTGGATTTGTGACAAAGCCATATTTTGCGCATCAATGTTGGCAAAAGGAAAAGGCTCTTGAATGGTATTAATGGGAATTCGAAAGCGATTACGTGAAGCACCAAATGTACACATCTCAATACTTTTATCTAAAGCAATGAGCACTGCAGGGTCTTCAGGGCAGGTTAGATCTAGCCTAATAATTTCCCAGTCGTCGGTGGACATTCGGCTTCCAAAAAGAGCCATCGATTGAATCATGGTAATGGCTATGTTGTCGGCAATAGTTTTAGGGAATAACGAGGAGGGAATAATTTCCAAATTTAGATATTCATTATCTTTCGTAGTATTTATCGTAACGAGAGAGCTGATGGCTGCGTAATGTTTAGCCATAGCTTCGCAGGTCTGTAGAGCATGGTCACTGCTGACGAGTAGGTAACCTAGAGGGCCTAAGCTATTGGCATTTGAAGAACTACCTAAGTTTTTCCAGGGACTGTCTGTAATTTTTTTGTGCTGAAAGTGGCTAGTCAGTAATTTTAGTTGCTCCGAGGAGAAAAATAGGTAATTGCCTTTACGTTGTGTGGATGCCCACGTGGATGCCAGTAGGCGCTCTTCTTCAGTTCCAATGTGTTCAGCCCAGCGTTCCGGGGAGTCTAGGAAGATACCTATAGCTGGGTAGTAAATATACTGTTGATCTGATTGCGCCATAAGGTTGCTACAAAAGTTGCTATACAAGTTACTAAAATAGTAACTACAAGCAAAAATTAAGTTACACGTATGGCATACGTAATTGGGGTTTTTACTGGTTTTTCAAGTGCTAAAAAACAAAGGAGTAGCTGAGAACCATCTTAAAGGCAGAGGTTTTGGTGGTGAATTCCGTCTCAGCATAGGGGTTGTAGATAATATCGTTAAGTGCACCACTGTTGGAGTTGGCGCTTTCACCCGCTGCGACACGTTCTTTTTTGGGGGCATAGTAGGAGATAGCGAAATCTATTTCGCTTAGGGCATCCACCCTATAAGAAAACCCCATGGCATATACATTGATATCACTGAGGGGTACTAACAGTGTTTGTCGGTCATGAGGAATTGAAGAGCGCCTATCTTCATAACCCATTCGTAAGGTTAGTGTGTCAGAGTAGCCATATTCCATGCCGATACTCCAAGACCAGGTGTCCTCAAAATAGAGCGGTAAGCTAATACTGTCACTGGTTGCTGTATCCAGGGCAAGAATACTGTCAAGTGTTCCAAGTAATGTGAGAAGTTCGGTGTTGGGGTCTTCAAAGTTAATCACTAATGCTTCTGTATCTCCCCATGAGCTCATCTTGGCATCGAGGTTTACCTTAACGGAGGGGGTGAGTTGTAAACTAAATCCTGTGGCAAAATAATGTGGGATATTCATATCTAATACAACATCAGAGCTTTCTTGTTGATGGGTACCAGAGGGGATTATGTTTGCGAGAAGGCTAGATGCCCCGGCGCCAGTTAAACCTTGAAAGAAGCCCTGCCAATCATCGCTATAGGTTATATCTGCGCTTCCTTTAAGGTGGTCGGTTACACCGGAGTGATAGGTCATTCCCCAGGTTAACCAAGGTGTAATATCCCATAATAAGCCAAATTGATAAGTAAGAGACATCGACTTTTCGGCTTCCACATCGATATCAATGAGCTCTGTATACGGACCAAAGGCGCCACCGCATAGGTCAACGGGTAGGTTTGTATTACTCTTATCAAAACACCCCAGTTGATCTTGGAGTAAGCCGGCTATGCCTGTTGCTCCATTTGGTAGACGCATGGGCATTTGCACCGCAATACCGAAGTAGCTTAGAGAGATACCAAAGCCAACGGACCAGGAATCATTAAGTTGAATCCCTATCGTTGGCGAAAAATAAGCGATACGGGTGAGTGCTAGTCGTTGAGCAAAAAAACGCCCAGGGTCATCATTATCCCGTTCATATCCAGCTGTGATAGTTGAATAGACATCGCTACCAAATGTGACGCCCTCAAATAGGGGGACTGCTACACCACCGAGGGGGACAAGTGTTACGTCAAGTTTTGTCCCTCCAAAATGTGGAAGCATGACAACAAGAGTAGAGGTGGAGCTTTCTGAGTTTACTGCTTCATCGTAAAGCACTTGATCAGATACGTTGCTGGGGCAACTAATACCTTCCAAACAATTGGATAACGCTTGTGAATGAGCGCCGATATCGACGGCAAAATCAGGCAAGGCGTAAACAAGGTTGATTTGAGCGGTACGTTTTTTAATTCTTGCCAATCCGGCAGGATTATAAAAAATGGAATCTACTCCAGGAGGATCAGCGGTTACCGTATACGCCATACCCTCTGCTTTTGCATTTCCCATGCTAATGTTTTCGGTTATCGCTGAAAATGCTGGGGTGGGGAAAAGGGTTGTTATGAATAATAATGCTATTAACCATTTCATTTTTGTTCTACTTATCAAGATGAGTTATGCGTTATTGAGCGATGTGCAGTGTATGTAGGGAGGATTTGTTTGAGCAAATTACAGAAAGGAGGGGTTGTAACGTAGAGGAGACAAATTATGACAAATCACGACTTTTTGATGGATTTGATCTGTTTTTTCGGAAGAAAAATATATTTAGATACAAGTTTTGAGTGATATGCTCTTGAATTAGAGCTTAAGAAACATGTAAATATTATAATTCGAATATTTTACCTGGTGCTGAAAAGAGATAGCAGGATATGTTATTAGACACCCTACAATACGTGATGTGTTATTTAGCGATAATATTAAACGCAATGCGAGCGACATGGCGCTTTGTGATGAATCAAGGTCTATTAGCTGGCAACAGCTACGAGATAACAGTATATCCTTAGCTGTTGAGATGACGGATACTTTTGGGCTAAATGCAGATCAGCATATTGCAGTATTAATTGGTAATCGCGTTGAGTTTATAGAAACGATGCTTGCTGGGATTATTGCAGGTCTATGGATTACTCCTGTTAATACCCATCTTAATGCAGATGAAATATGTTATATCGTTAATGATTCTGGTGCAAAAATAATTTTTCACGATAGTCAGCATGCCCACCTTATTGAAGGTTGTTTGCAGGATAAACAACAGGCAAGTGAATGTATCAATATCGAAGCATTCTACTCGACAATTTATCAAAAAAACAATGATGAAAATAATAGACGAACCGGAAGTTGTTTTCCGATATCTGGGCCCGCTGGAGGAACAATGTTATATACCAGTGGTACAACAGGAAAACCCAAAGGAGTAAAGCGCAATAAACCCGATTCATTAGGTGAAGCAATAGAGCGCATGCAACTGGGTGGAACGATGTTTGGTTTGGAAGGAAAAGGGCCTCATCTTGTTACTGGGCCGTTATATCATGCTGCTCCCATGTTGTTTGCATTGTATGACTTGCTGAATGGCGCACCCATGGTAATCATGTCAAAGTGGAATAATCAGATGTTTGTGGATCTTGTTGTTCAGCATGGAGTGACAACCACACACCTTGTGCCGACGATGTTTGTGCGTTTGCTAAATGATGAAAAAATAGCGGTGAATCAATCAGATTTTTCAACGTTGCAGCTTGTGTTACATGGCGCTGCACCTATAGCAAAAAGTACGAAACAAAAAATGTTGCAATGGTGGGGTAATGTTTTAGTTGAGTATTGGGGCGGGACGGAAGCAGGTGTGACGACTCTGGTGACCAGCGAACAATGGTTAGAACACCCTGGAACGGTGGGTAAACCTTTGCCACATTTTGATGTGTTTGTGGGTGATGATGCTGGCAATCCTATTGCAAAATCTGTTACCAACCCTACGAATGATAGCGATAATGATCACCCTTTAGAAGGTCTGCTTTTTTGTCGGCATCATCAGCTTTCTCAAGTGTTTGAATATCATCATGATCATAAAAAAACACAAGAATCTCATCCGCAAGCTTATGTTTTTTGTATTGGTGATATTGGGTATGTGAATGATGGTTTTGTATATCTGTCGGACAGGCAATCCAATATGATCATCTCTGGTGGCGTTAATATTTACCCTGTTGAAACTGAACACGCTTTGTTAGAGCATGAGGCGGTTGCGGATGTAGCCGTGTTTGGGGTACCCAGCGATGAGTGGGGAGAGGAGGTAAAAGCTGCGATTCAATTAAAACCGGGTTTTGAGCCAAGTATAGAGATGGCGGAAGGGATAATTGCTTTTACTCGAAAAAAAGTAGCGACTTATAAAGCGCCAAAAAGCATTGATTTTGAAAGCCTGCTACCAAGGACACCAACGGGTAAACTATTGGTTCGTCTGTTAAAGGAAAAATATAAGTAACCTTTTAGTGGGTATTCTTCACTAGGAGGGTTAATTTTTCTACGGTCATCGGGCGATGAAAATAGAAACCTTGGAATATGCTACAACCACATTGGATAGCAATGTTTACTTGTTCTATATTTTCGACACCTTCAGCGATAACGTTAAGCTGTAATGAATGTGCTAATGCGTTTATGGCGGTGAGAATTGCTTTGTCATCCTCTCTTACCTCTAATTCTTTGATAAAGGATCGATCTATTTTTATGGTGCTTATGGGTAAATCTTTCAGGTAGCTAAAGGAAGAGTATCCGGTTCCAAAATCGTCCAAAGATACAGATATCCCCATTTTTCGAATATCGCTAAGACGTTCGATAGCGAAATTTATATTATCGATAGCTATTGATTCGGTTATTTCAATGCATAGGTTTTGAGGTGGTATTTTGTGATATTTTAATACATTAGTAAAAAGTGATAAAAAATCCTGATGATAAAAATGAACGGTGCTTATATTTACACTCACGGACCAATGAGGTTGCCATTGTTTGTTTGTTTTCCAGAGGTTTATCTGTTCGCAGACATTGTTGACTAACCATTCGCTGACGGGGATTATAAGGCCATTTGATTCTAAAATAGGAATAAATTCAAGGGGGGATACAAGGCCTTTTTCAGGGTGGTTCCAGCGCAATAGCGCTTCAAATCCCGTTATTTCACCTTTCAAGTTAACTTGAGGTTGATAAAATGCTTCAAGCTGATCTGATGTTATAGCAGTATGAAGGTGCATTTCCATTTGGTGTTTATTTTCAACCAATGTGCTCATTTCTTCTTGATAAAATACCGCTTGCTTTCGACCTCTGTTTTTTGCCTCGTACATCGCAGTATCCGCAAAGCGCAGTAATAATTCTTCATTGGTATTTTCTAAAGGGAACATGACGATACCAATACTTACTCCTAGGTGGAATGCGTGTTCCTCCGTTTGAATGACCTGGGTTAGCGATTTTATGATATCTTGGGCGAGTGATTCTGCATGTTGTCTTGCTTGATTTTTGGGGTTTTCTCCACCTTTCATAAGAATGACAAACTCATCGCCGCCAAAACGAGCGAGAAGGTCGTTGTGAGGATTTTTGCGATCTCAACGAGAACAGCATTACCGATTTCATGGCCTTGAGCATCATTGATGTTTTTGAAATGATCGAGGTCTAAAAATAAAATTGCGTTAGATTCGAGGTCAGAGGATTGAATAGACTTTGAAAGATGCTGTTTAAATAGATATCGATTTGGTAGATCCGTTATTTCAACATGTGTTGCCAAATAGGTCATGCGTTGTTGAGTTTCTTCTTGTTCAGATATTAGCTCGTTGATTCGTGATACAAAATAGTTGCCGGCATCACTTAATGCGCCTAGTTCGTTATTCTGGTGGCGTTTGTCAACGGATAGTTTTTCCTTGCTGTGAATATCTATCGATTTAAAGATTTTTGCGAGATTTTCTAAGGGTCTCGTAATTAAGGAAAAAATATTAATAACAAAGCGATGGATAACGCGATGTTTCGTAATACACCAGAGATAATGATAAAGCTAGATCTGTTGTAGAAGGTGCTGAGAAATATATCTACGTTGATGACTATTGTTAATTTTCCAGGCGGGATATCTGAATATGTTGAACTGGATAGGTTTTCGGTATAGGTTTTTCGGGTTTCTCCAATAAATTCTGTTAACCATAATGTTTTTGTGTGTGAAATGTTTTTTTCACTTTTTGATAATGTAATGCCGAGTTCATCGGTTATTTCAGCAGATTCAATGAATTCATATTTTAATAACCCAACAACAACTTCTTTTGCAAGAGATTTGTCTAGAGTCGTAACTGATCGTATAGCCGATGGAAGGCTGGATTTTTGTATTTCTAGGATTGTTGAATCCAGTTCCTCATCTTGGCTTGTGAAGTCATAAATCACTCGGGCTGAGCTAAGTGCAATACCAATGAGAAAAGCAATGAGAATGACATGACGAGATAGAGTGAATGCTAAGCGAGGCTTAGTTTTTAGTGGGTTAGCCATGTGTTCTCGTCGATTTCTTTTTGACTGTAGCAGTGGCCACCACGAATGGAGCCGTATTTTTTGAAAATACGATTAAATTGTTGGTCTGCTCGTGCAGCAATAATAGCCTCTTTTAATTGTGGGACGAGATGGAAAAATGGAGAACCATTTGACATGGATATATGTGTTTCGAATTGTTTAAGTGGAATCGGGTTGGATAAGTCCAGGGGCCACTTTTTTGGGAGGTCTTCAATAATGCCCGGGTTGCTTAAGAACGCGTTTAGCACGGCATTGTTGATAACGATTGCATCGATTCTTTTTTCGAATTAGCATCTTAACCATTAAGAAGTTGTCATTGAGCGGTACCGATTTGATATACGATCGTTCTTTTCGGCTGACATCAAAACACCCTAGTCGAACGAACCCAATTTTCTTATTTTTATTTAGGTCATCTAAGGTAGTAATCCCGCTACCGATACGAGGAACAATAAGCGGAACAAGGCAGCCAACATTGCCAAGCCAGGTAACGTTAGGAACCATTAAATCGTCTTTGTAAGAGAACAGTAAGTCATTTTGTCCGATCGAGGCGCTTCTTATTGCTCTGGGAGTGGACATTAAGTGTGCATCGATAGTGATGCCGGAGTATTTTTCTATAATATCCGCTATATCAAAGGCCATGCCTTTTGCCTCTTTTTCCTTAGAACCCTCGTTTTTCGACCAGTATCCAAAAGGATAGAAATCAATAACGGCTAATATAGGGGCTTTTCGCTCAGTTGCATTCAGCACGCCACTGAGAGGCAGTGTGATTGCATAAACTAAGAGAATACACAGATTAAGGGCATTACGTATTGTCACAACTAGCGCGCTAAAGGTAGTGAAGTGTACCCAAAATTATAGACTATGAGGTTCTTTTACCCCAGGGAAGTTACCGACAAATCTTCTAGGAACTGGCGTGTGGCCTTATCACCTGGTAAGTAATGTTCTAACCGGATGTCTTGTAAGGTGACGTCTACTGCTGTTCCAAAGGATGAAATGGTGGAAAATAACGAGAAGTTTTTTCCATTAATTGCAAAGTTAACTTTTATCATCGGTGCGCTGCCAAAATCTACAGTTCGTGTTTTCCAGTCTGTTGGAATATCAGGCATTGTTAATATTTTGTTTAATAGTGTATTTTCCTGGTCACAATGAGCGCCTGCCAAGTGTTCATGATATAAGCGGCGTAATAGAAAGATGCCCACATATTCCCAGTTGGTAACAAATAGGCGATAACCTTGTGGGTGGAAAAACAGTTCCATTATGTTGCTGGTTTCAGGGAAGTTTGCACCGTGTTGAACAAAGTAATAGGTTAATGCCATTTGAGCTTGATTCGCCATCAAGAGGTTCCAGCGACTATCAATGACAATGGCAGGGTAGGGGGAGTGGGCATCCAGCATATAGGTAAGGGCTTCTCGTACATCCTTCATGCTGTCATCGGATAAGTCATGCTGGGTAAATTCTTGACTGTAACCTGCAGATGTTAACAATAAGTTGGCATCACGAGAGGGAACATCCATCACGTTAGATAAATGTAACACCATCTCCCGGCTGGGTTTGGATCGTCCATTTTCCATAAAGCTTATATGTCGAGTGGATACTTCAGCATTCAGTGCCAATGCCATTTGGCTTAGTCGGTTCTGTTGTCTTAGTTCTTTTAGGATGGAGCCAAATGCTGCCATTGTTGATTCTCCAGTGTAGTTCTGCCAATACAGGGTTATTTTAGCTGATATTGGATGAGTAGATATTACCTCTGAGGTAATTGAGAGCTTAACCTCTAAAGCGCATGCTAGACCTTACCAACAGCTTATTAATCGTCAAAAGGGCAATTGTTATGAAATCTATCTCATTAAAGACAGCTTTACGTGCGAACGGCGTATTTTCAGTGATGTGTGCAGTAGACTTATTGTTGTTCAGTACATCAATTGCCCAAGCTATGGGGGCTGTAGCACCCTGGATATTACAGGGGCTAGGCGTTGCACTTATTTTGTGGGCGGTAAGCCTTGTTTGGGTGTCTTCAAGACCGGTGATTAACCCAACTTTAGTGAAAGCTATTGTTATTGCTGATCTTGGGTGGGCATTAGGTACCGCTGTACTCCTAATTGAGCTACCTGGGGTATTTTCAGCGTTAGGAAACATCATGCTGGTTGGTGTGGCGCTGGTTGTATTGGTTCTTGGGCTACTTCAAGCTAAGGCGCTAGCGGCAGATACTCACTTAGTTAGTGCGAATAGCTAAGTGAGTATCTAAGGTAAGGATGTTGTTAGCCCTTGGGTGGCGTTATATAATTTATAACGCCATTTTCATTTCTTTTGTAAGAGGAATGTTGGCCGCTTTTTTTGGGAATACTTTTTCACGAACGATCGTAAACCCTAAGCGCGTATAAAGAGACTCTGCGCGAGGATTGTTATCAGCAACATCTAACGAAAGTGTGTCATATCCATCCTTTTCTGCGATATTACGTTGATGTTCGATCATCTTGCTACCAATACCTGTGCCACGAAGGTTAGGGTCTACACCAAAGTTGGAAAGGTATATTTCGGTTTTTTTTGGCGTTCGCATGACACTACTGGTATGACGTGTTCTGGCTAAAACGGAGAACGCTTTGATGGGACCATAAAAAGAAAAAATATTTTTCACCGTGCCCCAAATAAGACTATTAAAAATTTTGCCATCAAAAAAACAACCGGTAGCAACCACGCGCTGATCGTTTAGCGCTACGGTAACGTTGGGGTAACCACAAAATCCTTGGCCAGATAAAAATTCATAATGAATAAAATCAATGGCTGTTTTGTCAGATGTTTTGAAAATAAAATCATATAGTTCAATACCCGAACTGTACATGAGTTGGCTGATATCACCGTTATCACTGGGGGATGCTGTACGTATTTCCATCGTGAAAATCTCCTTTTTAGATCACGATAAATAATAACTTTATTGAGATAGAAAAGATAACAAAGAGTCATTAACCTGCGGTATTTGATCTATATTCCCCTGTGCGCAGTAAAATATGCCCTCCTTGGCATTCAGTGGACTCAGCCACCACCAAAAACAATAAAAAATTGAAAACAACCAACCAGTAGTCCTAGTACACCACCGCCGAATGTCATCATCCACTCATCTTCTTCAAAGATAGGGCGGATCATTCGTTCAAATTGTTCGGGTGATAATAACTTTACCTTCTCTATCACGGTATTTTCGACATCCATGGCTTCTTCTACATAGGCATGTAGATGTTTCATGGAGTCTTCTAACGAATCGATAGTTTCTTCAATGGCTTTTTCTTTAATCGCGATGTAACGCTCAGTGCCAACGGTCATTACTACGAGAGGTTTAGCGTATCCAGAAAACTGATCAAAAGCATCTTGCATGTGTTTATTGATCAGTTTGAAGAGTTTGTCGGATGAAGGGCCTTTTAATACCGCAGCAGCCACTTTTTCTGGATTAAAAATTTCCTCGGCGATTAACATCCCTTGCTCTACAGCAATTTCATCTTGGCGACGGAAAAATAAACCATGAATGGTGAAGGGGCCAATTTTTTTCGGCTGTTTTGGGTCAAATATCATTTTTAATGCAAGTACATTGGTGAGGTAACCCACTAAGGCTCCGCCTACTGGAAGTACCCAGCTTTCAGGGTAGACCAACCACAAGAACATTTCGGCAACACCAAATAAGAAACCAAAATAAATGCCCGACTTAGCGATAAATTTCATTTCTTCACTGGCGGATTTTTCAAATATCTTACAGAGAACCTCAATATCCGAAACGAGATTACTGATTAACATATGACGAACATCAAAAACATCATCAATGTTTTCTTGGAATGCCGCTAGCATTGTGGTGATGATATCAGGGGCTTCAGCCTGAACTTTCTTATAGATGCGCTTTTTTATGGCAACCGGTAATGCTTCCCAGGCTTTTGGAGCCTCAGCTAACATGACCTTATTAATGATGGTTTCGATCATCTCTGGCATGATCGGTTCGACTTCTTCAATAATGCGCTTTGAATCCAGCTTGCCAAATAGCTCATCAAGATCCAGTAGCGTCTCACTCATGGTGTCTACGGTATCTCGAGCGATTTTGTCGGCCATTCTTGGGATAACTCCCTGCCAGCCTAAAAAGGGAGGGATACCCACAAAATTGAGGGGTTTGAATGCCATCTTAATCGCAAGGGAGTTGGTGCCCCAACCTACCAATGCGCAAATAATCGGAATACTTATATATAACCAGGGATCGGACCAAAAATTATCCACGCGTAACAGCTCCATTTTTGCGGTTTATCGTTTTGCCTTTTCTAAGGGGGCGATTCTGACATTGCTTGGCCTTTGTTTCAAATACCAAGCGTGATCTTTTTATTTTAAAAATCATGTCGCTAATAGGTTTGTCAGGATGGTTCGTAACCATGTTAAGGCAGGGTCATTGCTTCTTGTTGTATGCCAGGACTGATATAGCGGAACGGGGGGCAGTAAGAACGGTAATGGTGTTACGTGTAGATTAAATGCTTCTTTGAAGATCTCAGCTTGGCGTTTAGGCATGGCGGCAACCAAGTCCGTACCACAAATTAAGGGTGGCATTGCACTAAAATGCGTAACTTGGGCGGCAATCTTTCGTTGTTTTAGCGTGTCGTTGATGATGTTGTCGTTAACAAGGGTTTCTAGTGGGCGAATCTCTGGTTGACGTTGTGGCAAAACCACATGGTATTCTGCGAAATATTGTTCGACGGAGCACTGCGTTTTAATTCGTGGGTGGTTCTTATCCACAACAATAACAACCTCTTCATGGGTGACGCACTCATGACATAGGTTGTTATCTTGTATCACTTGGTAATCAATAATTAGGTCGAGTTCTCCTTGGGCCAATAGGTTTGCATGATTACTTTCAGGGTTGCGAGACATGATGTATGAAATATCACGGTTATTTTGTGTTGTTGACATCAATCGGTTGAGTAATACGGTTTCACCATAGTCGGTAGCCGCGATGGTAAATGCTCGTTCGCTGCTACTGGGGTCAAACGTATCGTTTGCACTGAACCCGTCTTCTATCAAACGTAATGCTTGTTGTATTGGCTTGTGCAGCTCTTTGGCTTTTAACGTTGGAATCATGCCGTTGCGGGTACGAACAAATAGCGTATCGTTAACGGTTAGCCGCAATCGTTGCAATGAATTGCTAGCAGCAGGTTGTGTCATATTCAGCTTTTCTGCTGCTAGGCATAATTTGCCTTCTATCATTAGTGCATCAAAGACAATAAGAAGATTGAGATCAATGGAGCGTAAGTTAAGTTTCATGAATGTTATACATACCAAATATCAATTTGAAGAATGATGGTGACAAGTATAGCCTAAACTCATCGTTGGTTAGAAAGCCGTGGAGGCCCCGTTATGACTATTTTTAGAGATCTCATGTGGTTAATGATAAGTCGAGTTGCGTGGCTAAGAGCTTTGGTAGCTGTGCTTGTTGTGCTGGCATTGCCTGGTTGTGGTAAACCCTCAGTAGAAGTGGTGGATGTTGAGGTGAATCAGCAAAGGAGTCTGGCGGAGCATACTCAGGAATTTAAGAAAGAAGTCATTAAGGTTACTGATGGGGTCTGGGTGGCAGTAGGTTATGGTTTGGCTAATTCAATTATGCTGGAGGGGGATGATGGACTTGTAATTGTAGACACCATGGAGACCCTGGAGGAGGCTGAGGAGGTAAAGCAGGCATTTAGAGAGATATCCGACAAACCCATTAAAGCCATTATCTATACACATAATCACGCGGATCATGTATTTGGTTCGAGTGCATTTGCAGAAGGTAACGCTATTGATGTCTATGCCCATGACACAACGTCTTTTTATATTGATCGAGTGGTTAATGTTATTCGCCCCATTGTGAGTGCTCGTGGTGCGCGTATGTTTGGTTCACATTTACGGGGTGCGGCGTTGGAAAATGCTGGCATTGGTCCTCACTTGGGCATAGGCCCAGATTCACGATTAGATGTACTGAGACCAACCAAAACGTTCAGTCAGTCGTTAGATGTAACGGTTGCGGGGATTCATATGGTCTTGGAACATGCTCCGGGTGAAACGAATGATCAAATTTTTGTGTGGCTTCCAGAAAAAAGAGTGTTGTTACCAGGGGACAATATTTATAAAACATTTCCGAATCTTTATACCATTCGCGGAACGCTAAATCGTGATGTATTAGCGTGGGCACAAAGCATTGATAAAATGCGTCAATTAAAGCCAGCGTTTTTGGTGCCTTCACACACGCGACCACTACAAGGTGAAGCGTTTATTGCTGATACGTTAACGGACTATCGAGATGGGATTCAATTTGTTCATGATCAAACGGTTTATTGGATGAATCGTGGGTTAACGCCTGATGAAATTGTTGAAAAGGTAAAGCTTCCTGAACACTTGGCGCAGTCACCTTTTCTTCAGGAGTTTTATGGACAAGTTGATTGGTCAGTGCGATCAGTCTTTACAGGTTACTTGGGTTGGTTCGATGGGAATTCAACGACGTTAAATCCTTTACCGCCATTAGAAAAAGCTCAACGTATTGCTGATTTAGCGGGAGGCGAAGATGGTTTACTACAAAAAACTAGAACTGCTGTATTACAAAAACAATGGCAATGGGCGTTGGAGTTAACGGATCACTTACTGGTATTAGGCGATAAACACAATGAGGTAAAACGTTTACGTAAAGAAAGTTTAATAGCGTTGGGAGAAATGCAATCAAACCCAAATGCGCGTCATTATTATTTAACGCAAGCACTAGAATTAGATAATGATTTTACGGCGGGGATACCCGTTAACCCGGAAAAACATATGGTACACAGTTTACCGTTGGTAGGTATTTTTCAATCAATGGCAGTAAATTTAAATATTGAAAAAGCCGGAAGCCTTCGCCGCGTGGTTAATTTTATATTTCCTGATGTGGAGCAGCTGTACTCATTGTCGTTACGTAACGGAGTTGTTGAGGTGCAAAGCTACCTTCAAGATAATGCGGATATTACGGTGACGATGCAGTCAACATTATGGAAAGAAATTGTTAGTGGAATGCGTAATCCACTCGCCGCATTTGCGTCAGGAGAGTTTGATATTCAAGGAAATAAAATGGATTTAATTGCATTTTTAGCTTTGGTAAAAGCGCCCGATCGGGAATGACGTCTATATTGTATTAAGCGTTGTTGTTTTGTATTCGGTACAATGGCGCTTTCTACAATAATATTCGTTGTATATTACATAGGTTTTTCATGTCAGCACCTAACATTATTCGTTATCAAACAAGCCTGCCTTTATCTTTTAGGTTTATTTGCAGTCTATTTCTGTTAGTGGCATTTCAGCCTTATGCAATTGGTGCTGTTGAAAAGGAGGTTGTGGAAGAGGGCGTTGCGGAGGAGAAAATTGCTGCTGATGTTATCGTTGTAACGGCACAGAAACGAGAAGAATCGGTTCAAGATGTGCCTATTGGCATAACGGTATTAAATGGTGACGACTTAACGTCTTATGGGATATCTGAGCCCCTATCGATTGCGCAGTTTACACCAGGAGTTCATGCCAGACCTACAGTGGCTGGAAGTAACCCGTTATTTTCAATTCGCGGTATTGGCTTCAATGATTTTACCTCAATCCAAAACCCTGCGGTGGCAGTTTATTTTAATCAGGTAGCGTTACCGTATCACACGATGATGGGGTTTCAGTTTTTTGATATGCAGCGTGTTGAAGTATTAAAAGGCCCGCAAGGAACATTGTACGGTCGAAATTCCACAGCGGGTGCAATTAATTTTATCAGTAACCCGGCATCATTTAATTCAGAAGCTTATGCTATTGCAGAATATAGCAGTTATGAAACTTATCAGTTTGATGCGATGACAAATGGAGCCGTATCGGACTCACTGGCGGTACGTTTTGCAATGCGGTCGCGTCAGCGTTTAAACAGCTATCAAAAAAATCGATTGGATGATGATAGTCACTTTGGAGAGCAGGATAAGTTTGATGGGCGCTTTTCACTTCTTTGGGAAGTGAGTGATGATGTTGATGTGTCACTAAGTATGCATAGCGGGAGGGATAAATCTGGGCAGGTCGCGTATGAGCACTTGGCGACGTTAGATAAAGATAACCTCGCTGTTGATCCTTGCCCTGAAGTCGCAGCAGGGGATAGAGCAGAAGGGTCTTGTGTTAATGCCCTTGGGTATTTTGATCCAGATAATAATCCCTACCATGGCGATTTTAGTAGCAAAGGCCGATTAGATAATAAATCCCGCGGAGGTTCATTAGAAATTAATGGAGAGTTTTCTGGGTTAACGTTTACTTCTGTTACGGGCTATGAATATTTTGAGCGTTATCAACCTCAAGATTCTGATGCATCCCCGTTTCGTTTTATCGATATGTTATACGATGATGAAACCACCGCATTTTCTCAAGAGTTACGTGTAAGTAGTGAAGAGAACGATCGTTATTATTGGATGGTAGGTGTCTATTATTCCAAAGATGAAGTGCGTGGTTTACAGACTGCAGATGTGGCAGGTTTATTTGGTGAGGGTATGGTTGCATCTGTAAGTAACGATCAAGACAGCCGTTCTCATGCAGTTTTTACTAATTTGGAATTTTGGCTTCACCCTCAATGGAAATTATTTGGTGGTCTGCGTTTTACTTCTGAGGAAAAACAGTGGCAAGGTGGTAGTTCGTTAGTGGCTTTGGGTGCTCCCAATTTTAATAGCGGCACAATTAACAACGACGAATGGTCAGGTAACATCGGTATGGAATACCATGTAAGCCGTGATGTCATGGTCTATGAAAGTCTAACAAGAAGTTATCGTTGCGGTGGTTTTCCTGGCGGTTTTACACTAGATCCTAATAATTTAAAAGAGTTTGACCAAGAGTATGTGCATGCGTTTGAGGTGGGCATAAAATCTATGTGGTTAGACAATCAATTGATGATAAACAGCGCTTTGTATTATTACGACTGGCACGATCTTCAAACCAGTGGTACCGATGTTGATAGTGGCGTGGTGTCCATTCGTTTATACAATGCCGGTGATGCTGAAATCTATGGCGCAGAAGTTGATGTAATGTGGCAGTCTCCTGAGCACTGGGAGTTAGGTGGTGGCGTAAACTGGATGAGAACAGAAATTGTTGATACTAGCGCGATAGAGTTGAAGGGCAATGAAGTATCCAATGCACCAGAGTTAATGTTTAACGGTGTTGCACGCTTTTACTTTGACTTGAACCAATTGCCGGTAATATTACAAAGTGATGTGCATTACACGGATGAATACTTTTTTGCCACGGATAATGAGTCCGTTTTTAAAGCAAAAAGCCTGTGGTTAGTGAATGGTCGTGCCACCATAGAAATACCCGATCTAGAAGCACCTTTAGAATTGGCCGTGTGGGTTAAGAACATTACAGATGAAGAATATAAAGTCAGTGGGTTTGAGCAGTTTAATTTCTCAGGAGATTCGTATTTTTATTATGGAGAACCTCGTACTGCGGGTGTTTCTGTAAAAGCGTCTTTTTGAGTAAGGCAAATGTGTGTAAGAGAAAGCGATTGGATTCGTTGTTAGTTTGAGTGTATTTGTTTTTGAAATAATTGGTTTCAGTTCTATGTGTAGTAATCAAAAATAATGTCTACTCTTCATTGCTATGAAGCGGTACGCTTAGCGATATAACAACAGGTAACTGGATTTACTATAATGTCTAATAATTACTCAAATTTTGGGGCGATTCGTCAGTTGGGGTATCTTGTCGAAGATATTGATGCAGCGGTTGAGGTTTGGATGCATCAGTTACAGGTAGGTCCCTGGACGGTGATCAAAAATGTACCGTTGCATTGCACCTATATGGGGCAAGAAAGCTCACCGATGGTTGATATTGCGTTAGCGTATCGTGGTGATATGCAGATTGAGTTAATTCAACAGACAAATGATGCGCCATCTCCTTATCGTAAATATTTTCAGCAAAAGCAGTTTGGTTTACACCATACGGCTTATCTTTGTGATGACATAAATACAACTGTTGAGCAGGCAAAAACACTGGGGCATCAAGTGGTGTGTGATATTAATATGCCGGATGGTGCTCGTTATGTGTACACCCAGTTGGAGGCGCTGGGTAACGATGTATTTGTAGAATTTTTAGATGCTACGCCAAATATGTTAAAGATGTTTGAGTATGGAATACCTGCAGCGGCTAAATGGCGGCCAGGTTTAACCCCCGAAAGGGATGTGACGGTGATGGATCTTTCTCAGCGTAGCTAGTTCAGCATAGTAGTGCTTCGAGCATAGGTAGTGCTTTGACATTACAGACGAATACAATAGTCACATAGAGCATGGCGCTACTGCAGGATTCTTTTATAATAACCAATATTGAACGTTGATAGCGCTGTTGTCGATTAAATCGTAAGGAAGTAAAGAATGGGATATTTAAACCAGCTAGATACATCATTTCTACGCATGGAATCAGAGCGTACACCAATGCACGTTGCAGGTTTGATGGTTTTTACGTTGCCTGAAAATGCAGAACAACATTATTTACAAGATCTATATGACGCCATCAGTAAATCACCAGTGAATCTTTACCCTTTTAACTGCAAATTAAAAGAAGGCACGTTTGGGATCGCTTCATCTTGGGAAGAGGATGAAAATATTGATATTGATTATCACGTTCGTCACTCTGCATTACCTTTTCCTGGGGGTGAGAAAGAGCTAGGAATATTAGTTGCTCGATTACATTCACACCCAATGGATTTAAGTCGCCCACCGTGGGAATTTCACCTGATTGAAGGATTGGAGAATGATCGTTACGCGTTGTATTTTAAAACACACCATAGCGCCATAGACGGGATGGGAGCCATGGGAATGATTACCCGCTGGCTGTCTGATGACCCGTTGGCAAGTAATGGTTATGGCCCTTGGTCAATGGAGAGTAATTACAAAGAGAAAGCCAAGAAAAAGGGCGGAGCTGAAAAAAATATTTTAGCGCGAAGTATTGATGTGATTCGTGAACAGGCAAATGCAACGGCTGAATTGTCTAACGCAGTTTATCATATGAGTAAACCCAGCGAGAATCCTGAAGGTGGTATGTCATCAGCGATGAATACACCCAAGACGCGGTTTAATACTCGCATTACTCAACAGCGACGTGTAGCAACACAGTTATATGATGTGTCGAGGTTTAAGGCATTAAGTAAAGCGACGGGTGCCACAATTAATGATATTTGTCTTGCGGTTCTAGGTGCAGCGACAAGACGTTATTTGTTAGAGCTTGATGCCCTGCCTGAAAAGCCATTAGTTGCTTCAATCCCAATTGCACTGCCTCGCCCTGATGGCAAACCTGGGAATGCGGTTGCAGGTTTTGTATGTCCGCTGGAAACGGATAAAAGTGATCCTAAACACCGCGTTCAAACGATTAATGCGGTTACCTCTAGAACTAAAAAGCAATTACATGGGATGTCGTTAAAAGCACTTAATCAATTTTCCTTTATGGGGGTGGCACCATTAATGTTAAGTCAGATGGCCGGTATCGGAAAAGTGATTCCTCCGTTGTTTAATCTAGTGGTTTCTAATGTGGTCGCTCCTCAGAAAAAACTGTATCTAAAAGGTTCGGAATTAGAAGCGTTGTATCCAATCTCATTATTATTTGATGGTTATGCGTTAAACGTCACCATTGTGGGGTATTCCGATAAAGTGGCGATGGGTTTTGTCGGGTGTCGTGCAGCAACGCCAAGTTTGCAGCGTTTAGCCGTTTATACTGGCGATGCGTTAGATGAATTAGAGAAATCTGTTTTTTGATAAGCAACATTTCATGTGGAGGTTAAAATGTTAACGTTGATTTTATTGGTGTTAGGCCTGTATGTTGTGCAAATTTATCTGGTCTCGATATTGTGCTTTAGCGAATCCGGTTTAAGTAACAATGAAATGGTGACGGTAGGGATGGGTTCAAGAGATGATACCCCCTCGTTGACAGTGAGGGGTTCAAGAGCAGAGCGGGCGCTAAATAATCTAAAGGAAAGCATGCCAATATTTTTAACGCTCGCAGTCTTGGCGATTGTGTTGGAGAAAGATTCAGGACTTGCCGTAACCAGCGCAACGGCATTCTTTGTTGCTAGGGTGATTTATGTGCCACTTTATGTGAAAGGCATTCCTTTTTTACGATCAGGTGTTTGGATCGTGGCGTTTTTCTCTCTATTTGTGATGGCATTTTCATTGGTGTGAAGCGCTAATGTCGGAAGCAATAATGCCCTTTTTATGTCCATATAGCCTGTAGGCATACAAGGGACTAACTATTTCGACCAAAATGGTATAGGTGAGGTATTGTTATTTCCTTGAGGCGTTAGATTAAAGTGGGTTTCTTGATCTATACTCTGATATCAAACGAATCAGTCATTATTGTCTACCAATACACATCTGATTATGAGAAGTTGACTACTCGGGAGCCTGGTTTGGTGTAATCGGGCAGAGGCTAAAAGAACAACTAATAGAGAGCTATTAAGAGACTATGAAAAATTCAACTGAAAGACTGGAAGAAATTAAGCTCTTAAATCAATTTGATCTAGGGTCATCGGCTACAGGGATCAAAGTTCATTCCCACCAGGCGTCTGAAGAATTGGTCGCTGCAGCTGTACGTTTGTATGAGATGGGGTTAACGGATCACGTTGATGGTGGGTATTTGACTGAGCGTGGCATAGAAGCGGCAAATCATGCTCAAAGCTTAATGAAGCTATTGGTGAAGTGATGTTGGCGTTGACGCATTCACCGTTAGCACTTTAGGTAAATGTTCTGGAGTAGTGCTCATAGGTTGTGCTATTACATTGTGCATCTGGCATTCTTTTGAATAAGGCCAAAAGAGTGCTGGTTGATGGGCCTTTGTAATTACTTATTTTATAGACGCTGCTTGGGCAGCCTGGTGTTTACGCCTGGTACCTTTTTCCTTCGTTGTTCGACAGTAACCATTTCTTTAGCATTGCTTCAAGATCATTGCATTCTAGAGGTTTGCTGAGATAGTCATTCATTCCTGCATCCAAGCATTTTTCTTTATCGCCTTTCATAGCGTTAGCCGTTAACGCAATAATCGGGATCTCCTTGTATCTCTTGGTGGCCGCCCCCATACGAATATTTTTTGTTGCGGTATAGCCATCCATCCCTGGCATTTGACAGTCCATAATGATCAGTGTGTAAGGTTGGTTGTTCTGGGATGTTATTAGTTTTTTTATCGCTGGTTTTCCTTCGTTAGCGACATCTGGAACTAATCCTAGTACCTTTAGCATTGCTATTACGACTTCTTGATTAACATGGTTATCTTCTACTAATAAAATTCGTGTATTCTCTGGCCAGCTTTGCTCTGTTGTTAATGGCGGTGCAGGAGGCTGACTTAATAGTGCAACACTATCAGTTGACGGCTTTTCTTCAGCCGTAATAATCAGAGAATCAAATAAATCGGATGTAGTCGCTGGTTTTGGGAAGTTTGCGCTAAAACCTATATCTAGGTAATACTGAGTGTTCCTGTTGCTCGCCATGGCGGTCATCATCACGAGTTTTATGCGATCAAATTGACTATCGGACCTTATCGCATAACCAAGTTGCGATCCATCCATACCAGGAAGGTCGGCATCGATAAATATCACATCCAATAACGGCATGGCATTTTTGTTACGGTCTTTAAGTAGTTCTAACGTTGCTGCTCCATCGTTTACCGCAAAGGCTTTGGCGCCCCAATGTTCCAGCTGGCGACAGATGACATTTCTATTGGAGGTATTATCGTCGACTACCAACAGGTTTAATGCCTTCATATCTATTTGAGGTATAACCTTTTTCGCCATGGGGCTTGATTGTAGGTTGATAGAAAATTCAAAGCAGCTGCCTCCCCCCGCGTGACTATTAACCTCAACATTGCCATCCATTAGTTCACAGAGTTTTTTGACAATAGACAATCCTAGTCCCGTGCCACCATACTCTCGAGTAGTCGTTGTATCGATCTGTCGGAAAGCGATAAACATGTTTTCTTGCTGGTCCTCAGGAATGCCAATACCCGTATCGATAACAGAGCAGTGGAAAGTCAACTGATCGCGTTCACACGCTTCCAGGCTTGCTGTGATACTGATCTCCCCAGTGCGGGTAAATTTAATGGCATTGCCTACCAGGTTGGTTAGTATTTGGCTAATTCGAGTAGGATCTCCTTTTACCACGGATTCGTCTATTCCAATGATGTCGAGAATGATTTCTAAACCTTTTTCCTGAGCTTTGACTGCCATGCTCTCAGCAAAATCGCCCAAGAAATTACGTAGGTCAAAATCCAGTATATCCAATTCCATATTGCCTGAATCAATTTTGGAAAAATCAAGAATATCGTTAATGATCGTTAAAAGGGATTGGGCGCTGGAGTGCGCCATATTGGCTTTCTTTAACTGGTTGCCTGATAAATCGGACCGTAGTAACAAGCCCAGCATGCCTAGCACGCCATTCATTGGTGTGCGAATTTCGTGACTCATGGTCGCCATAAAATCTGATTTATAGCCACTGGATCGTTTAAGTTCTTCTGCGTAATTCTTGAGCTCTTGTTGTGCTTCAACCAGACCTAGGTTTGTTGTTTCTATTTCACTTTTTTGCTCTTCAAGCGTAGATGCCTGACGTTCCAGGTCTTTTTGAGAATCGTGCATTGCATCTCTAGTGGTTTCTAGCTGTTTCGTCATTTTGTTGAATGAGGTTGCCAATTGGCCTATCTGATCATTACTCTCAATATCAATGGAAACTGAAAAATCTCCCGCAGCTACGCGTTTCGTCGCTTCAGCAAGGTGTTTTAGTGAGTTTAATATGGTGCGCAGTAAATATCCTGCTGCAATAAATGCAATAATTATTGCTACGATGGTACCAAAAATTGTCTGAAATAATGTGGCGGAAACAGCTGCATCTGCTGCTTTTGATCTCTGGGATATTAATGATTCTTCAATGCCAATAAAATTACGAATGTCTTCTCGGATGGAATCTATAATATTCTTTCCGACTTCGCTTTCAATAAGGCGAGTAACGTCGTTCATTGATGACCCTGTTTCATTGAGTTTTCGACGCAACAATATTTCAGGTTCACCAGCCAATTCACGCCAGCGATCTGACAGCTCCCTTAATTTATTTATTTTTGTTAACATTGCTTTGGTATTGTAACCAGAATTAACAATAGATCTAAGTTTCTCAAAATGTATGGAGACATTTTCTTTTCCACGATTATACGGTTGTAGAAATTCATTTCTTCCCGTAATCAAATAACCCCTTTGGCCGGTCTCCATATCGACAATGTCTTTAGAAATAGCGAGAAGAAGCAGTTGAGCTTTTTTATTTTCTGCTAGAATAAATGTTTGAATTAATTCACTCTGGAGGTATCGAATATTATCCAATACACCTTTTCCAAGTCCTCCCGCTACCACTGTTTTAATGTTTGAAAACTTATTTTTACCGATATTAACTTCTTTACGTATCGATATTTCTGGTTCTGCTGCTTCCTTTTCCCATTTCAGTATTTCTGATTCAATTAGGTCTATCCGTATTAACGTATTTTTAACATCAAATGCTTGGTTCGCTATATTGATCAAAGCAGAAATAGATCGACGTAGGCTTATATAACCATTGTGATATGGCTCTAAGAAGGATTCTTCCCCGGTTATAATGTAGCCTCGCTGACCGGTTTCCTGATCTACTAAATTTTTTTCAATTTGAAGCACTAAATTCGATGCTTTTTTATGCTTAGCTTTTATAAAGTCTGCGTGGATGGAGGCAGTGATATTTCTAGCCTCATCTAGAATGTTTTTTCCAACACCCTTTTTTAATACATTCTGTATCTCCACGATAGCAGATGATCGAGTTTTTTCGATGTTCTCTCTGGCGTAAATCGCAGGTTCAATATCTGAGCGATACCACTTGAAGACACCATCCTGCAGGTTATCTATTTCTAGTTTCATGTTTTTTCTATCATTAGGCTGATAGGAGCTGTTGGTATAGACGGATAACTCGATCAATTGATCCTGCACTTCTTCTTTATCAAGATGAAATTGGTCTTTCTGAGCGGTTTCACCACTTACCATATAATGAAGAAAACTTGTCTCCTGTTCTGCAATGGCATTAATTAAGTTTATGACTAAGATAACACCTTGCTCGTTTCCAGATTCCTCAAATTTGTTCTTGGCTGTTTTTAAAATTATTTTGTTCTGAAATATCTGTTCGTTTTCTATTCCTGCTGACACTATTTTTTGTAGAAACTCCATGGTAGAAAGTCCGGATTTATTGATCTCTCTGCGAGTGTCAATCTCAACTTTTGCAGCCTTTGTTTGCCATTCGTTAAGTAAATATTCTACGTCACTGCTGTCCCACAGTTTCATAACATCGACAACTGTTTGTTTTTATCTGGCTCGTCATCAATTGGTGGCGAGAACAAATCGTACAAATTTCTTCGATCAAAAAGGTTCAGCTGAAG
>MAAB01037774.1_pt1 | contig 27772 bp, 30 predicted proteins | sample 1115991 | NCBI WGS metagenome assembly MAAB01 (sample SAMN04961124, study PRJNA320927) | seawater metagenome | isolation source: sample BD02T18 sea water enriched with oil for 18 days | place: USA:Gulf of Mexico | collected 2013-07-27
AGTACAGAGAGTAATTACCAAACAGATAGCCTGATCGCTACCGATATTGATGCCTACTTAAAGCAACATGAAAACAAAGAAATCTTACGTTTTCTAACCTGCGGTAATGTCGATGATGGTAAAAGTACCTTAATTGGTCGTCTTCTTTATGATTCAAAAATGATTTATGAAGATCAATTAGAATCAATCACCAAAGATAGTGTTAAGTCTGGCACGACAGGTGAAGCGATTGATTTAGCCTTGCTGGTGGATGGTTTGCAAGCCGAACGTGAGCAAGGTATTACCATTGATGTTGCGTATCGTTATTTTTCAACGACCAAACGTAAATTTATCATTGCTGATACACCAGGCCATGAGCAATACACACGTAACATGGCAACCGGTGCATCAAATTGCCAGTTAGCCGTTATCTTGATTGATGCGCGTTACGGTGTACAAACACAAACACGTCGTCATAGTTACATTGCGTCATTATTAGGTATCAAGCACATCGTTGTTGCCATCAATAAGATGGATATCAAAGATTACAGCGAACAGGTTTATAACGATATTCGTGATGAATACAGTGCCTTTGCTAAAGAGCTAGGCATGGATGATGTGCACTTCGTACCGTTATCGGCCTTGGTGGGTGACAACGTAGTCAACAAAAGCGCAAACATGCCTTGGTACCAAGGTGAAACATTGATGTATTTATTGGAAAATATTGAAATCACATCGGATGTTAGTGACGAAGAAATGCGTTTCCCTGTGCAATTTGTTAACCGCCCTAACCTAGATTTCCGTGGTTACTGTGGCACATTGGCTTCTGGTGTTATTAAGCCGGGTGATGATATTTCTGTATTGCCATCAGGCAAAGAAAGCACGGTTAAAGCCATTGTGACTTACGAAGGCGAACAAGCCGATGCAGTTTCAGGTGAAGCGGTAACTGTCACTTTAGAAGATGAAATTGATATCAGTCGTGGTGACATGATTGTTCATCGTGGTCATCGGCCACACGTTGCGAATGAATTTAAAGCAACCGTGGTATGGATGACGGAACAGCCATTAGTGACTGGCAAGCAATACAACTTCAAAGTGGGTGTGAGTGATAGCACCGGCACATTAACTGCTATTGACCATCAAATTGATGTCAATACATTAGCTGAAAACAAAGCTGATGAATTGGCGATTAATGAAATTGGTTTGTGTGAATTTTCGTTGAACAAGCCAGTGGTGTTTGATGGATATAAAGATAACCGTTACACCGGTTCATTTATCATCATCGACCGGCTAACTAATGTGACCATCGGCGCCGGTATGATTACCGATGTCGGCACAGGTTCTAATAAACCTGCTGATACGGGCCAGTTCTCAGAGTTTGAAAAAGAACTCAATGCTTTAGTCAGAAAGCACTTCCCACACTGGGATGCAAAAGATTTAAGTCAGTTACTTAAATAGGAAGATCAAACAAGCTGGGTGCAAGGCCCAGCTTGTTTTTCTTATATGCCATTTAAATCCCAACTTATAAATTGGCTACAGCAAGATACATCTCGCCTTGATGCATTAACGGTTGCATCGACTCTTCAACTTAATGATTGGTGTTTGGCTGCAGGCTTTGTTCGAAATTTGGCGTGGGATAAGAGTCATGGTTTTGATGTGGCTACCCCATTAAATGATTTGGACCTGATCTATTTCGATCCCGATAATCCCGACGAGCAGAAGGATAAAGATCTTGAACTTCAGCTAAAGAAACTGAGGGACTACCCTTGGTCAGTGAAGAACCAAGCTCGCATGCATATTAGAAATGGACATAACCCTTATAAATCGACGCAAGATGCGATGTCTTATTGGCCTGAAGTTGAAACTGCTGTTGGCGTTCGATTTGATAACAAGAGCAACTTAGAATTAGTTGCGCCGTTTGGCTTGGGATCGTTATTTACAAATACGATTACATTGAATTCTAAGTTTTCAAATTCTGATGAGTTTTATAATCGAATTGAAGGAAAAGGTTGGTTAACCAAATGGCCGAATCTGGTTGTTGTTCGATAATGTTATGATTTGCTCAAATATAAGAAATAGGCAAACAGTGTGATTAATTTAGAGCATGAATTAGCTTATATCCAGCAACATATTCCTATCACAGCCAACCTTGGTGTTGAGATTAAATCGTTTGATGGTAATGAAATTATTATTACTGCGCCACTAGAAGAAAATAAAAACCTACACGGCACAGCATTTGGTGGCAGTCAGGCTGCCATCGGAATTTTGACTGGCTGGGCGTTGATTTATTTAAAGTTAAAACAGCTAGGCATTGCTAATGATCTGGTGATTCAAAAAAGTGAATATGACTTTAAAAAACCAGTGACAGCAGACTTTACCTATACCTGTGCATTTCCTAGCACCGAAATCCTTGAAGCGTTTATTCAAACTTTAAAAGAGAAAGGTAAGTCTAGAATTTCGATAACAGCAGAAGTTGAGTCTGAAAAAGGTATCTGTGGCGTGCATCAAGGTTTATATGTCGTTTTCTTAAAAGAGAAATGATAGTGAAAAAGTTTATCATCGGTTTTTACGATTAAATTAAAAGAAATAACTCGTTATACAAATTAGTTGGTCCTGCTTATGATGAAAACCAGATACAAGAAGCGCTTGTATTAAGGTTTTATTAGGAGGCAGGACAATGACAAAGACAGTATTAACGACAGCAACCGGCTCACCCGTTGCAGATGATAACAACAGTATTAGTGCTGGTGAACGTGGGCCATTAACGTTTGATAATCACTATACCTTTGAAAAGTTGGCTCATTTTAATCGTGAGCGTATTCCTGAGCGAGTTGTTCATGCTAGAGGAACGGGCGCTTATGGAACCTTCACCGTTACTAAGTCACTTCAGAATCTAACAATTGCAGATTTTTTACAGGTAGAAGGTCAGACAACCGAGGTTTTTGTCAGGTTTTCAACTGTTGGTGGCGGACAAGATTCGAGCGACTATGCACGTGATCCACGTGGTTTTGCTATTAAGTTTTATACTCAGCAAGGCAACTACGATATGGTGGGGAATAACACACCGGTTTTTTTTCTTAGAGATCCGATAAAGTTTCCAGATTTTGTCCATTCGCAGAAGAAAAGCCCACAAACCAATATGCCTGATCCTGCTGCGATGTATGAGTTTTGGGCGAACCATCCCCAGTCGCTACACCAGATGACTATTTTAATGTCGGATCGCGGCATACCTGCTTCCTATCGACATATGCATGGTTTTAGTTCGCACACCTATAGTTTTTGGAATGATAAAGGTGAGCGAGTTTGGTTTAAATGGCACTTTAAGACTGATCAAGGTGTTGAAACCTTAACTGAAGCAGAAGCGGCTGTTAGACCAAGTCATGGTGTTCAACAAGATCTTGTTGAAGCGATTGATGCTGGTGACTTTCCTAGTTGGACAGCTAAAGTTCAGATCATGACTGAGCAAGAGGCGAAGGATTATCAAGTTAATCCATTTGATTTGACTAAAGTGTGGCCGCATTCAGACTTTCCCCTTATCGAAGTAGGGAAGTTAGAGTTAAACCGGAATGTCAGTAACTACTTTGCTGAAACAGAACAGGCTGCTTTTGCCCCGAGTAATTTAGTACCGGGTATTGGTGTTTCACCTGACAAAATGTTGCAAGGACGTTTGTTAGCCTATCAAGATGCTCATCGTTATCGAGTCGGTGTGAATGTGAACCAATTGGCTGTTAATGCTGCGAAATGTCCTGTTAATCATTATCAACGTGATGGTGCAATGGCTGGCGGTTGCCCGGTACATGGTGGTGAAAACCAAGGTTCAGGTGCTAACTTTTATCCAAATGACCGGATCAATGATGGGGCGCCAGCCCCAGAACCATTGGTTGCTGAGCCACCTATGCCGATTGAAAAAGACGCATGGATAAATCGCTATCATACGGATGAAGACGATCACTTTTCACAAGCGGGTGATTTATATCGCTTGATGAGTGAGTCACAAAAAGATCAGTTAGCAAATAATATTGCGGGTGGTTTGGTGCATGCCAATCGTTCGATTCAATCAAGATTATTAGCACAGTTTGAAAATGCTAATGCTGATTATGCCAATCGTGTAAGACTAGCATTGAGTATTTTGAAATAACGACAATTCATGTATATGGAGGCTGGTAAATTAATCAGCCTCCATAATTTTGTTTGATTATTTGCCATTGGCTCAATTTATCATTAAAAGATAGAGCTGCATGAGCAGGGCTGGTGGAGGGTAGTAGTTGAAAGCTAAGCGATTGTTCAACGTTTAATGTCGGCAAGACATGGCGTTTAAACACTTGTTCGGCTTTGCCACCGTTAAAAAAGATGTGTTGGATTTTTTTGTATTGTTTTAGAAATGAATTAAAGTCATTGGCAACCATTGAGTCTGATTCAATATGTTGATCTAAACTGCCGGGGCGTCGGCAGCTTTTTAATACATCCCAAACCGCAATTTGATGATATTTTAATTGCTGGCATCGAGCTGAATATTCTAGCGTCAAATCAAACTTATATAACTTGCCCATAATGGGCCAAAAGGCATTTCTAGGATGCGCGTAATATTGCTGTTCTTGTAATGATTTGATGCCGGGCATGGAACCGAGAATTAATATCCCAGCATCTTTTGCCGCAATAGGCGCAAAGCTAATGCTCTCAATGTTTGCTTCAACCATGTTTATTGATAAGTCGTACCCTGATGTTTTATCCAGCCATCAACATGGCGTTTATCTGGATCGTGATGCGTCCAATGAATCACACCGCCACGTTCATTCCATTCATATTCGCCATAAACGTTAACAGTATCACCTTCTTTTATGGTTTCAATTCTGTCAGCAAGATCAATATTGTGAGCGACTAATAAAGTAAGCCCGCCTTCTAGTTTGATAATAAAACGTTGATGACGCCTGCCGACATGATCATCGGTTAATAACTTGATGATTTGTCCGGTCACTTCTAATTGTTGGTTGCTTTGTTGTTGCTCATATAGTGTCTCAGCATTTTGGCCAGGTGCTGAACCATCAGTTTGTTGCGGAGAATAAAAACTGGCGGCATAACCCAATATTGCAAAAGCAATGAGCAGTAAAATACGGTGTTTTTGACGTGTTTTTTTAGACATGATGATTAGGTTTGGCCATTAATGTTATTCAATATTTACCAATGCGGCATTCATCGAAAACATTATTGTGTCATATTTATAGCTAGTCGCCCTGAAATGATATCGATATATGATGGGTAGAACATTATGAGAATGCTGTTGTCAGAATGTTACATAAACTAGAAGGACATTTTGCATTGAAACATGGGTTAAACAAAAAATTATCTCGTCGGCAATTTGTTGTCGGAGCAAGCGCTTTGATGGCGTATTCGGCATTGCCTTGGCCGACGCGGAGCTTTGCAGGATATGAGTCCCAATTTACTCCCACATTAACAGGTAAGAACTTTGCCTTAGATATTGACTATCAAAACGTTAATTTTACGGGAAAGCAGGGTATTGCAACGACGGTTAATGGTTCATTACCAGCACCAACCTTAAGATGGAAGCAGGGTGAACGCGTTAAGATAAAAGTTAATAATCACCTTGCTCATGATAGTTCTATTCACTGGCATGGCATGATCTTACCCACTCAAATGGATGGCGTGCCGGGCTTCAGTTTTGCTGGTATCAAACCGGGTGAAAGTTTCGATTATGAATTTGAAGTGAAACAAAGTGGTACTTATTGGTATCACAGTCATTCTGGCTTTCAAGAGCAAACAGGATTATATGGAGCCATAGTCATTGATCCCGCTGAGCCCGATCCGGTCGCTTATGACCGAGATTATGTGGTGTTGTTGTCAGACTGGACGGATGAAGAGCCCACTGATGTTTATGCCAAGTTAAAAAAACAAAGTCATTATTACAATCGACAAGCACGTACCTCTGCAGATTTATGGGCGGACATTAAAGAAAAAGGTTCAGCACAAACGTATCAGGATCGCGCCATGTGGAATCAGATGAGGATGTCTGATCGTGATATTTCAGATGTGACCGGTACGACCTATACATTCTTGATGAATGGGCAAACGCCAGAACAACTGTGGACCGGTTTATTTAACAAAGGTGAAAAGGTTCGCTTACGCATTATTAATGCGGCGGCGATGACGTTTTTCGATGTACGTATTCCGGGTGTCAAAATGACTGTGGTCGCGGCAGATGGTCAAAATATAGAACCAGTGACCGTCGATGATATTCGTATTGGTGTTGCTGAAACCTATGATGTGATTGTTGAACCTGATGCCGACCAAGCCCATGTTATTTTTGCTCAGGCGATTGACCGTAGTGGTTTTGCCAGTGGTGTATTGACCACCGATCCAAATCTAAACGCAGAATTACCGGATCTGGACCCGACACCTATTTTAGTGATGGCTGATATGGGCATGGATCATAGTGTTATGGGCCATGAGCAAAAAATGACCGACGTGAATATGGCTATGATGGACCACACCATGCATATGCAACAAGAAATGACCATGGGATCGGGTGCGGCTGGTTTTGGCAGCAATAAACCGGTTAATCATTTACAAACTGAATACGGACCACATGTTGATATGCGGGCCGAAATGCCGAGGTATAAAGTGGATGATCCGGGCATAGGCTTACGCGATCATAAAATATTTTATGGTCGTAAAGTTCTAAACTACGCTGATTTGCACAATTTATATCCAACTGTGGACGCAAGAGATCCTGAGCGTGAAATTGAACTTCACCTGACGGGCAATATGGCACGTTATATGTGGTCGATTAATGGGGTTAAATTTGCCGATGCTGAGCCACTCATGTTGAAGTTCGGTGAACGAGTACGTTTTACCTTGATTAATGACACGATGATGAATCACCCGATGCACCTGCATGGTATGTGGAGTGAGTTAGAAACAGGTGATGGTGACAATATTCCACGGAAACATACGGTAATCGTACAACCGGGGACGAAGATAAGTTATTTGATTACGGCTGATGCTATCGGTCGCTGGGCGTACCACTGTCATTTGATCTATCACATGCCGGCAATGTTTCGTGAAGTGAGGGTGGGTTAAGGGATGAAAGTGATTATTTTTATCTGTGCTTTTTTTCTTGCCAACCCACTATATGCAGTGGAGATGGACGATGATCCCTTATTGGCGCTGGTCAAAATTGATCAATTGGAAAAAACAGACATTGGTGATGACAATGACACGGCTTGGGAAGCACAGGCTTGGATAGGTAAAGACTTAAACAAGCTTTGGCTCAAAACTGAAGGTGACATTGTCGATGGTGATGTCGAGGAAGCTGAATTTCAATTATTGTATAGTCGTGCCATTGCCCCTTTTTGGGATGCGCAAATTGGCTGGCGGCATGATGTTAAACCAACACCCAACAGAAATTGGTTAGCCATAGGTGTTCAGGGGCTAGCACCGTATTTTTTTGAAACTGATGTGGCGTTATTTATTGGTCAGAAAGGCAATGTAGGTTTAAGAACACAATTTGAATACGAATTTTTGCTGACTCAAAAATGGATTTTATCGCCAGAAATAGAAGCCAATTTTTTTAGTAAAAACGATTCGGATGTTGCAATAGGCAGCGGTTTATCTGATGTGAATGTCGGCTTACGATTACGCTATGAAATTAAACGTGAATTTGCGCCGTATATTGGCGTTGAGTGGACAAAAAGTTATGGTAATACGGCTGATTATATAGCGGCCGAGGGCGAGGATAGTAGTGAGCTTCAGTGGATTTTAGGGCTACGGGCATGGTTTTGATTTTAATTCATTATTTAGTAGTTCCCGTTATAAGCGCTGAGCGTTATAATATTAGGTTCACTAATCGAGTTTAGAGAGCTTAGATGTATCAGTACGATAAATATGATCAGGCAATGATCGATCAACGGGTAGCACAATACCGCGATCAAACCCGTCGTTATTTAGCCGGCGAATTGACGGAAGAGCAGTTCCGTCCCTTGCGTTTGATGAACGGTCTGTATGTGCAAATTCATGCACCCATGTTACGTGTCGCTATTCCTTATGGGCTTATGTCATCGACACAAGTACGTAAAGTTGCGGATATTTCACGTAAATATGATAAAGGTTATGTGCATTTCACTACTCGCCAAAATTTCCAGTTAAATTGGCCTGCTTTAGAGACAGTGCCTGATATTTTGGCAGAACTTGCTTCTGTGCAAATGCATGCGATTCAAAGTAGTGGTAACTGTATTCGTAATACAACCTCTGATCAGCTTGCTGGTGTGTGTGAAGGCGAAATCGAAGATCCTCGTCCGTATTGTGAAATCATTCGTCAGTGGTCGACTTTCCACCCTGAGTTTGCCTATCTACCTCGTAAATTTAAGATTGCCGTTATTGGTAATGCTGAAGATCGTGCGGCGACTAAGCTACATGATATCGGTCTGCACTTGGTTAAAAACCAAGAAGGCGAAGTGGGTTTTGAAGTATTAGTGGGCGGTGGTCTTGGCCGAACACCAATCCTAGGACAGCAAATTCGTCCATTCCTAGAGAAGAAAGATTTATTATCTTATTTGGAAGCCATTTTGCGTGTGTATAACCGCTTAGGCCGCCGCGATAATAAATATAAAGCACGTATTAAAATCACTGTGCGTGAACATGGTATTAACCATATTCGTGAGTTAGTTGAAGCGGAGTGGGTAGAAATTCGTGACCAGCTAGAATTGGACAGCAAAGAAATCGAGCGTGTTAAAGGTTTCTTCACTGAGCCTGAATACGATGCAAATGCGGCTGAAGATACTAGCTTTGCTGAAATGCAGACTGAAGATGCCAACTTTGCACGTTGGGTAAAACAAAATGTTGTTGCTCATAAAAAGCCGGGTTACAAAGCGGTCCATGTTTCATTGAAAGCACCACTAAGCCCACCGGGTGATGTGACGGACTCTCAATTAGATTTGATTGCTGATTTGGCTGATGAATTTAACATGGGTGAAGTGCGTTCTACTCATGATCAGAATTTATTGTTTAGCGATATTAAGCAAGGTGATTTATATGCCTTGTGGTTGCGTCTTGAAGTAGAAAGTTTAGCCACACCAAATATCGGCACATTAACCGATATGATTTGTTGCCCAGGTTTGGATTTCTGTGGTTTGGCTAATGCGACTTCAATTCCATTAGCAAAAGAAATCAATGAACGTTTTAGTGACTTAGATTATTTGTATGATTTGGGTGATCTTAAGGTCAAGATGTCGGGCTGTATGAATGGTTGTGCTCACCAGAGTGTGGGCCATATCGGTATCTTAGGTGTCGATAAAAAAGGTGAAGAGTGGTATCAATTTACCCTTGGCGGTAGCTCAGAAGCTGATGCGTCATTGGGGCAACGTTTAGGTCGTGCAATTCCTAAAGATGATGTTGTTGATACAGTATCAACCTTATTAGATGTCTATGTGGAACAACGTGAACAAGATGAACCTTTCTTAGCCACGGTGCGACGTATTGGTATTGACCCATTCAAGGAGCGTGTATATGCAGATAATTAAAGATCGTGAAATTATCGAAGACAATTGGCTGCATTTAGATGATGAAGCCGAGCTTGCAGCTGGAAATATCACCGTATCGTTAGCACGCTGGCAAGAACAACATGAAACCTTATGTGATCACGAAGGTGGTTTGGGTTTACGTCTAACAGGTGAGGATCCTTTAGAGGAAGTTGTACCTGATTTGGATAGCTTTACATTAATTGTCTTAGCTTTTCCTGCGTTTACCGATGGCCGCTGTTATTCGTTTGCGCGTTTATTACGTGATAGATTTAGCTTCAAAGGCGAAATTCGTGCCCAAGGTGATGTACTGTATGACCAACTGTTCTATATGACACAATGTGGTATTAACAGTTTTGAATTGGCTAATCAGAACCGTGTGGTTGATGCATTAGCTGCGTTTGATGACTTTAGTGAAAGTTACCAAACCACCGTAGCAAAACCTGCGCCGTTATATCGTCGTTGTCGTTAGTCGTTCGGTGATTTATGGCCGTCTATGCAGTAGGTGACGTCCAAGGCTGTTTTGATGAATTGATGAAATTGTTGGATCACATTAATTTTGATCCAACAGTTGATCAAGTCTGGCTGGCAGGTGATCTGGTTAACCGAGGCCCTAATTCTGCTGATGTTTTACGTTTTGCTAGAGATATGGGGCCAGAACGCGTCAAGGTAGTATTAGGCAATCATGATCTTCATTTATTAGCCAATGCTGCTGGGGTGAATGAGCACCAACACCGAATGGATACCATGGAATCTGTTTTAGAAGCAGATGATAGAGATGAACTCGTTTCATGGTTACGCCAACAACCTTTGTTTTATCATGATGAAAACTTAGCATTTAGCATGGTGCATGCAGGTATACCTGCTCAGTGGTCTATTGCTGAATGTGGTCAATATGCTAAAGAAGTTGAAGCTGTACTGCAGTCTGAAAATTGGCAAGATTTTTTTCAAAATATGTATGGTAATGAACCGCAACAATGGTCTGAAAAGTTAACCGGCTGGGATCGTCTACGTTACATCACTAACTGTTTTACTCGCCTGCGATATTGCCATTCAGATGGCGGTTTGGCCTTGAAATTTAAAGGACATCCTCAAGACCGACCCGATCACCAACTCAGTTGGTTTGATATGCCCAATAGAAAAAGCAATGATGACAATGTCGTTTTTGGTCATTGGTCTACCTTAGGTACAGGTCAATATGACAAGGTGTTTTCATTGGATAGCGGTGCTGTGTGGGGTGAACTATTAACGGCCGTTCGTATAGATCAACAACCTTATCAATGGTTTACCGTGCAAGCTGATCCGGATGGTCTACCACATGCTAAAAATAAAAAGAATAATAAAGTCGAACGTTGGCAATAAGCCTACAGTTAGGCATAACAACATAAACACAGTACAATATCTCTCTTACATTCTCGGACTTTTAAATACATATGAGTAATATCACGACCTTTTCGGGTGACTTTTCAGCACAAGGCTTACGTATTGGCATTGTTGCTGGTCGTTTTAATGACTTTGTCGTCGATAACCTGATTTCAGGTGCAATCGACTGTTTGCTTCGTCATGGAGCAAAAGAAAGTGATATTGATTTAGCTCGCGTACCTGGAGCCGTAGAAATTCCATTGGCAGTTCAACGTATGGGTCGTACAGGAAAATATGATGCAATTATTGCCTTAGGTGCAGTGATTCGTGGTGGTACGCCTCACTTTGAATATGTGGCAGGGGAGTGTTCTAAAGGTTTAGGCCAATTAACATTGCAGCTAGATATTCCTGTGTCATTTGGTGTATTGACCGTTGATACTATTGAACAAGCTATTGAACGTGCAGGTACCAAAGCCGGTAACAAAGGTGCTGAAGCAGCGATGGGTACGATTGAAATGGTCAATGTACTTCGTCAAATTGATGGTGCTAACTAGATATGTCTGCAGGTTTACCACGTTCACATGCTCGTCGCGCTGCTGTTCAGGCTTTATACCAAGCTTTAGTTAATGGTCAGGTTTTGGCTCAAGATGAGTTAGATTTTGTTACTGCTGAAAACTCAGACAAAATGGATAAAAAATACTTCCTAACCTTGGTTGAAGGCGTATCCAAAGAGATTGAAGTGTTAGATACCGAATTAGCCTTTGCCGTGGATCGTTCTCTTGATTCTGTTGATCCAGTTGAAAGTTCAATTTTACGTTTGGCTGTTTATGAGTTTAAGCATCGTCCTGAAGTCCCATATCGTGTTGTGTTAAATGAAGCGGTCGAACTGGCTAAATCATTAGGTGGCGAACAAGGTCACAAATATGTGAATGGTGTGTTGGATAAAATGGGCTCGAAACTCAGAACTGCCGAATATAAATCTGCTAAAGCTAGGCGTTCGAAAAAATAGTTGTCACTTTCAATCTAGCCACGTCGGCTACGGTAGAAGAAGTAAGAGGACCAGGCTTGTTTGATGTCTACGCAATCAGAATTCTCACTGATAGAAACCTATTTCACTGATTTAACGTCTAGCCGAGATGATGTCTATCTTGGTATTGGTGATGATTGTGCCTTATTAAGCTGTCCTGTTGAGCATGTGGTTGCAGTATCTATCGATACCTTAGTTGCAGGTATTCACTTTTTTGCCGACGTTGATCCTGAAAGTTTAGGCCATAAAAGCTTAGCGGTAGGTTTAAGCGATCTCGCTGCCATGGGGGCAAAACCTGCTTGGTTTACTTTAGCGCTGACCCTACCCGATAGTAATGACGCGTGGTTAATGGCCTTTTCTAAAGGCTTGGCGATACTGGCCAAACAATACAATATCCAATTGGTGGGCGGTGATACAACCAAAGGTCCTTTGGCTATCAGCATACAAGTTCATGGTTTTATAAAACCAGAACAAGCTTTGCGACGTGATGGTGCTCAAATAGGTGACCTCATCTATGTCAGCGGCACTTTGGGAGATGCGGGGGCTGCATTACAGCTTAAACTTCAGCAGTGGGATGATGAAGTTTTAACGGTTCAAGATAGACACTATTTTTATCATCGTTTGGAAAAACCAAGCCCACGAATTGACGTAGGACTAGCCCTGCTTGAATTTGCAACGTCGGCCATAGATATTTCCGATGGCTTGAGTTCAGATTTAGGGCATATTCTGAAGAAGAGTAGAGTCGGTGCAACAATCGATCTTACTAAGTTGCCATTATCACAGTCACTACAGAACATCTCAAAAACTAAGGCAGTTGAATTGGCTTTAAACTCAGGGGATGACTATGAACTATGTTTTACCATCCCAGCAGATAAGCAAAGTCTTTTCGAGTCAACAGTTGATGGTGAATACAGACAGATTGGCGTTATTGACGCTGAGCTAGGTTTAAGAGCTATTAGCGTAGATGGACAAATGGATACGATTACAGGATCAGGTTATGACCACTTCTCAACCAATAGTTAATTTTAAAGAATTAATAAAGCGGCCAGTCTGCTTTTTAGGGTTAGGGTTTGGTACCGGCCTAGCGTCAAAAGCCCCCGGTACTTTTGGCACCTTAGCGGCGCTTCCTATTTACTGGCTAATGAAAGACCTTTCCTTAACTATTTATCTAATACTTACCGTTATTGCCTTTTTTGCGGGTATTTGGATTTGCCAACAAGCAGCTAATTGGCTAGGAAAAGATGACCCATCAGCCGTAGTGTGGGATGAAATAGTTGGCTATTTAGTCACCATGGCTGCAGCACCCTCTGGATGGCAATGGATGGTGATCGGCTTTGTATTATTCCGTTTTTTTGACATTCTAAAACCTTGGCCGATAAATTATGCCGACAAGAACCTCCATGGTGGTTTTGGCATTATGCTAGATGATGTGATTGCAGGCTTGATGGCGTTCGGGCTGTTACAAATAAGTTATAGTTTATGGGCATGACTTTAAGTCTGCTTTATCCGCCTGCCTTGGACGGCCAGACATAGAAATAACTAAGCCTTTTTTACTGTTGTCACCACGGTGGTCACAGAATAAGAATGTACCATTAGAACCTCCCACTGCGTAGCCGGTGCCGTGGTAAGCTACACGCGTTCTCGCACCGAAAGATAGATTAATTCCTTCAGGTAATGCTTGATGAACATGTAAAATTATTTCATCGTTATCTATTTGATTATCTACGTCACTATCTGTAAATACTACCCAGCCTTTTTGCCAGTTTGAGCTATCTTTTGTACAAGAATACCCCGTTGAACTTTGACAGGTAGTGACACGAGTTTGACGTTTAATAGCCTCACTACGTGTTAAAGCAAGTGCGGCTAATAATTCGTTATAGTGTGTACTCATGCGATTATCGTTGATTATATTGCTAAAACTCGGGGCTGCTATTCCCAAGCTTATACCGATGATGCTGAGTGCAACAATGAGCTCGATGAGCGTAAGTCCTTTTACTTTTAGCATAAGAAATCCTTTTTCTTAATTGCAGTAGCTTCCTGCTACTTATAGTGAGATTGAGTGCTACATTCGTAAAACAATTATTAATAGCATAACTATCAAATTTTCATATTACCAATAGCAGCCAGGCCAGGTAGATTCATGAGAGTCAGTATAGGAAATATAATAGTTACTTTTACAGTTGAGGCGAGCTAAATTAAATAGGCTAATAGGGGTTACTTGCCAGAATAACTAATAAGCTACACCGCTATAAAACCTAATAACGGTGGGTCATTAATACAATGGAACCGTTTCCGTAATGGCCAAATAGCAGCAAAGAGCTAGCTGTTCTGCCGGACAAGGCGGTACACATTGTGGCTAACCAGCGGCCCGTAGATGATTCTTATCTGGCGGGTGTCCGTATTTTTTTGAGCGTATTAGCTGTTTATATAACAAGAAGTAATAATTCAGTTTCAGGAGTAAATCTGTCCATTTTTATTGCTAAGCCCATATTTTAAAATCGGTTTTACTAGGCATGTAATGACTATTTTAGTGCTAGACTGGCGTATTTTTTGTTGGAATGTGACAGGATTCTTATATTCAATAACTTTAAGCTTGTTCAGTTTTTTGTCCTCAGGTATAAAAGGGGTCACAGTAAGGTGAGAAAATTTATGCGGTTTTATAAAAATTACACTGGTTTTACATTAATTGAACTCATGGTCACGCTGGCCGTCTTTGGTATTATCGCCAGCATTGCAGCGCCGAACTTTATGACTATGATTCGTGATAATCGAATAGCAACTCAGACTAACAATCTTGTTGGTTCATTGCAATTAGCCAGAAGTGAGGCCGTTAAGCGAGGTGTGCAAGTAACGATTCGCTCAACAAGTGGTACGAACAGCATATGGGATCAGGGCTGGAGTGTATTTACCGACTGGGACGGAGATGGACTTTTTGAAGACGATGGTGATGCTAACTTATGTGAAACGGAAGAAGATTGTGTATTGCGAACCCAAGTAACGTTGCCTAATAGTATGACACTGAGAACCGGTGGCAACTACACAGTATGGTTGGCGTACCTTCCTTCTGGCTTACCCGATAGTTCGGTAGGTTCTGGTGATGATATATTTCGGTTTTGTGCGCCTAATGGCGATGTTACAAATGCACGATCAGTTGTAATCAGCACAACTGGGCGTCCTGCTACACAAATAGGAGCAAGCGCATGTCCATAAGCAATAAACACCGTGGCGTTGCTCTGTTAGAAGTGATGATTTCGGTCTTGATATTAGCAATTGGTCTATTAGGTTTGGCACAGTTACAGGCAACTACGCTGAAACATAATGAAAGCGCATATTTACGTAGCCAAGCATCGGTATTGGCGTCAGATATTTTAGATAGCATGCGGGCAAATCGAACAGCCGCTCAAGCTGGAAATTATAATTTTGCAGAGTCTGACACACCGGCTGTGGCACCAAGCAATATTGCCGATCAAGATATTGCGGATTGGCTAAGTAATATCAGCACAGTTTTACCAGTAGGCAGTGATGGTTTGATTGCATGTGTAGATAGTAATGGTGGTGATGCATTGACTTGCTCCTCTGGATCAATGTATACCGTTACGATACGCTGGATTGAAGTTCAGAATGATGGCTCTCGTGGCACAACAACGTTTACTTATTCTGGAGTATTGTGATGAGAACGTTTTCACGGTCTCAAAAAGGAATGACCTTAGTAGAATTAATGATCGCTTTGGTTCTAGGCTTGGTAGTAACGAGCGCGGTTATTGAAATTTTCATCGGCAGCAAACAAATGTATCGCGTTCAAGATGCTCGAGCACGATTACAAGAAAATGGGCGTTTTGCCATCCAATTTCTTAGTAACAATATCAGAAATGCGGGTTATAACGGATGTGCTACTCGTGGAGGCTCTGTCCCAATTACGAATACCTTAAATAATAGCGGTGATTTTTTATGGGATTTTGCAACAGGGATACAAGGGTTTGATGCAACCGCAAGCGCCGCTATTTGGTCACCAGCAATTGTTGCAGATATCACAAGTCCGTTAAGTGGTAGTGATGTCTTGACGATTCGGACAATGAATGAACCGGTCATAAGAGTTACTGCTCACCCAGGTGGCACACCACCTGGCTCAGCTGCAATCCAGGTTAATACCCAAAATCAACTCGAACGTTTCGATATTGTGATGGTGACGGATTGTTTAACATCAGCCATTTTTCAGATTACGTCTGCAAATCCGAATACATCAGGCAGCGTAACCCATAATACTGGGGTTGGTGCTCCGGGTAATGCAACTCAAGCTCTAGGTAAGGATTACACCGGGGCTGAAATCGTCAAGTTAACAACAAAAAGTTTCTATATTCGTAACAACGCTGATGGAGTGCCGTCCCTATACCAACGTATTTCTAATGATACGGCTGTAGAGTTAGTTGAAGGTATTGAAAATATGCAAATTCTTTATGGTGTTGATACGGATAATGATGATGCTGTTGATCAATACATTACGGCCGCTACTGTGACTAATTGGGACAATGTTGTGAGTGTTCGCGTGAGTTTATTATTAAGAACGCTTGCTGATAATTTGGTTGTGGGTGGAGCTCAAACATATAGTTTTAATGGTGTAGCCATAACCGCGGCTGATAATCGTCTACGCGCCGTATTTAGCCGAACCATTTCATTGAGAAATAGAGTGCCCTAAGGAATGATTATGCATAATAAGCAAAGAGGTATCGCCCTAGTTATCAGCATGATTATGTTGCTGATGATGACGTTATTAGGTGTGTCGGCGATGAAAACATCGCAAATGGAAGAGAAGATGGCAGGTAATAGTCGTGATGTCACCCTTGCTTTTCAAGCTGCTGAAACAGGATTGCGTGATGCTGAAGTTTGGTTGGAAAATCAAACAACTGAACCTGTGGCCACTTCAACAGGTGCAAACCGAGTGTGGACATTTAATGCGCCTGATCCAACTACAACTAATGCTGTTAATTGGTGGCAAGAAAGAAATCAGACGTGGTGGTTGAACTCAGCACAAGCATATGCAACTGCAATGGCTAACGTAAATACGGTGCCTTATTCCGTAATCGAATATAAGCAGTTTATCCGCGATGATTTAGGTGTAGGTAGTGGGGGACCTGAAACGGGACGAACCTACTATCAAGTAACAGCAAGAGGCACAGGTGGTAGTGACCAAGCTAGAATTTTGGTTCAGAGTACAACAGCAAGGAGATATTAAGATGTTCACTACAATTTTTAGAGCAATTATTATCTACTTAGCACTTGTCCCAACGGTGAATGCTGCAGATCTTGATTTAAGTCCAGTACCGCTATATTTAGGTGGTGTTGTCGAGCCTAATATCATGTTTACCTTGGATGATTCTGGTTCAATGCAGTGGGAGATCATGCCTGATGAAAACCGTCATTTTACACTTCACACTTTCCCACGGCCTACAGGCCTATATGGCGGCACAGATTATACCAACCAAGTACCAAATTATGATGCTGATAATGTCCATAATTTTTTTGGCCGCTCAGCCAATAACAATACTGTTTTTTATAACCCCGATGTCACCTATGTTCCTTGGAGTAATTCAAATGGAACGAGTATGGGTGATGCAACCCCAACAGCGGTGTTATACAACCCCAACTTACCTGCAGTGGGCAATCTTAATTTAACCGTACAACAAACACAAAATGCATGCTGGTTTACTCATACTACCGATTTAAACACTGCCTTTGGCGACCCATGCTTCGGCAATCATACGTATTGGCCGATCACTTATTACAACTATAACGGTGGAACAGTCACAGCTTCTACTAGCTACACACGAGTTCAAATTACAACGGCTACTTCTTCTGCTACAAATTTTACCAGCCCTTCAGGTGTGGTTCGTACCAGAGATGAAGAAATTCAAAACTTTGCCAACTGGTTTCAATACTATCGATCACGGATTTTAACAGCACGAGCTGGAATTGGTCGTGCCTTTGCAAGGCAAGGCACCAATTTGCGCGTTGGGTTTTCTGCGATAAACCAAGGAGCTGTCACAGTTGATGGCGTTGCAAGTACGAATGCATTGATACAAGGGGTGAGGAGTTTTTCTGGCACAGACCGTAGCAATTTCTTCGATAATCTCTATGGCAGAGTAATTAATAATAGCGGCACACCTTTAAGAAGTTCTGTGAATGCAGTGGGTACTTATTATGAACGTGCAGATAACCAAGGCCCATGGAGTGAAACTCCTGGGACAACAAATGCTGCGGCACATTTGTCATGTAGGCAGAGTTACAACATTTTGATGACGGATGGCTATTGGAATGGTGCAGACCCGGGTGTTGGAAACAGTGACAATACCAATGGCACCACAATTACTGGACCTGATAACCCTGATTTTCAGTACCTAGCAGACAATCCATATAAAGATGGTTGGTCAAATACGTTGGCTGATGTAGGCATGGATTTTTGGAAGCGAGATCTACGCTCTACTTTAGATAATAATGTGCCTACCAATGCGGCTGATGATGCCTTTTGGCAACATATGGTGAACTTTACAGTAGGCTTGGGGGTGAACGGTTCTTTAGACCCGACTACAGCTTTGCCCGGATTAACCGATGGCACAACCCCTTGGCCAGATCCTACAGCAACATCACTGGCTACGATTGATGATTTATGGCATACAGCAATTAATAGTAGAGGGGGGTTTTTCAGTGCATCCGATCCCGATACTTTTGCTGATTCCTTATCAGATATTTTGTCATCAATTTCTGACCGTACGTCTGCAGCATCAGCAGTGGCAGTGAACTCCGGTACGATAACTGGAACAACCAAACTTTATCAAGCAAGATTTAATAGTGGCGATTGGACAGGGCAATTATTAGCGTTCCCGATTAATCTGGATGGAAGTCTAGCTACAGTGGCATGGGATGCTGCCGACTTAATTCCTGCTGCAACGGCTAGGAAAATAATTACTTTTGATGGCACCGATGGCCAGCCATTTAGATGGACAGACATTGATGCAGGCCAACAGACCTCATTAGGCAGTGAAGCTATACTCAATTATTTGCGTGGCGATCAAAGTGGTGAAGCAAATAACGGTGGAACTTATAGAAACCGTAATTCACTTTTAGGAGATATTATAAATTCAAGTCCAACTTATGTAGGTGCGCCAACTTTACGTTATCCCGATAATTGGGGCTCTGGGGCGGATGAAAATTCTGTTTTGTATTCTGCGTTTAAATCAACTCACTCATCTAGACAAGATTTAATATATGTCGGCAGTAATGATGGCATGTTGCATGCGTTTAATGCTGACACGGGTGTTGAACAGTTTGCTTATGTACCAGCATCGTTATATAACGATTTATCTGATTTAGCGGACATTAATTATAACCACCAGTTCTTTCTTGATGGTAGCGCTACCGTGGTCGACGCTTTCTATGATGAGGATGCAGATGGCACGGGTGAATGGCACAGTGTTTTAGTCTCTGGTTTACGTGGCGGTGCACAAGGTATTTTTGCTTTAGATGTTACTGACCCCACTGATTTTAATACTGAAGCAACAGGTGCGGCTAAGGTATTGTGGGAATTCACTGACGCGGATGATGATGACTTAGGTTATGTTTATGGCCCGCCAAGTATTGTTCGTTTGACTACCGGTAAATGGGCAGCCGTTTTTAGCGGTGGTTACAACAATACGTTTGATAATGGAACTACTAATGATAGTACTAGCGGCAACGCAGTTTTATATATTGTCGATATAGCTGATGGCAGCTTAATCAAAAAATTTGATACTAAGATCGGTTCAGCAGATGATCCTACTGGTAACAATAGACCTAATGGCCTTTCTCAACCTTCAGTCATAGATTTTAATGGTGACTATATTGCTGATGCAATTTATGCAGGTGATTTATTTGGCAATGTATGGAAAATAGACATTAGTGGTAACTCTGCTGGTTCGTGGAAGTTTGCCTATAAAACAGGTTCAAACCCTGACCCTATATATACTGCCTGTGCTTCTGCAACCTGTACTGCCAGTAACCACCAAGCGATAACCACTCAAGTAAAAGTGAAAAACCATCCAACGTTAGAAGGGTATTTAGTGGTGTTTGGCACAGGAAAATATATCGAGGTGGGTGATAATATTTCTAGTGGCCAGACCACGCAAAGTATGTATGGAATATGGGATAGGGCTGAGTCGACATTAACTACATTTGACCGAGATGACTTGTTAGAGCAGGAAATAATATTTGAAGTATCCCAGTTCAGTGAGTTGCTTCGAGTAATTACTGATAATTCGATTACTTGGCATAATGGGACCAGTGGTCATTTAGGCTGGTATCTTGACCTCTATAATACGCAAAGTGGTAATACAAATAATTTTGGTGAGCGTCAAATAAGTAATACGATCATCAGAAATGGTCGTCTTATCTTTTCAACCCTAATACCGCTTGATGATCCCTGTGCTTTTGGTGGTACAGGGGTTTTGATGGAGTTAGACGTAAACTCTGGAGGCCGGTTACCGTTTTCACCTTTTGATCTAAATGGTGATGGTGTGTTTTCAAGCGATGACTATGTACAGATAGGGACTGATGCTGACGGCAATGCTATTTATGCACCAGTGAGTGGTAAATATTCTAAAGACGGTATTATTTCGCAGCCGACAGTTGTTAATGTTGCTGGTGGAGGAAATGTTGAGATTATTTACAATAATACAGGCGATGGTAACGTTGATAAAACTGTGGGGAACTCAGGCACTAGCGATGTTGGTAGGCAGTCCTGGCGCCAATTGGAATTTAATTTTTAGGAAGGCAAAAATGAAAATAAAAAATTTGGTATTGATGCTTTGTTTAACGGTGATATCTGTAGTATCTGCCGAGTCGCTGTACGTAAGTGAAGGTACTATTTCATCTTCGGAAAATAACAATACGATTGTGGTGATTGAATATATACAATACCGACTAGATAACGATACACAGGTGCATGGTATGGTTCAACAAGGCGAACTAGCACCTATATTAAATATTGGTCAAAAGATTGGGTTTAACATTGAGCAAGGCTCTGGTGGTTTACCTAGAATTACTGAAGTTTGGTTATTACAGGAATAATAAACAAAGTGAAGACACAAGGAAAACGAAGCTCTCAAGGTTTTACATTAATTGAATTGATGATTGTAGTCGCAATCATCGCGATAATAGCGTCAATCGCATATCCTTCCTATCAAGAACAAGTAAGAAAAACACGACGTGCTAATGCTCAGTCAGATTTGATTGAATTAGCTAGTTTTATGGAAAGGTACTATACCGAAAATTTCACATATAGAGATGGGGCTGGAGATCCTACATTACCTATTACGGAGTCTCCGAAACAAGGTAGCCCTAAGTATTACGACTTAACCGTTACAACCTCCGCTTTAGCATACACATTGACTGCAACTGCTAAGGGTAGCCAAACAGCTGATAGCTGCGGTGATTTAACTGTTATCAATACAGGTACAGGAACTCCGGCGAATTGTTGGTAAGCAACGGCACATTAAAAGACGGAAATAGCCTTAAGGTTTATTGATATCTGAATTGTACGGTAGACGTTAAACTATGCCGATGGTAAAAATACTACTTCTACACATACGCCGATGATGCAATAGTGTAACAAGCCAGCCATAGCAACATTTCCGCACGGTTCACCTTATAATTGGCCCCTTTTATTTGGAGTTAAAAGGGTATAGTCCACGGGTGCGTATACTATATAAGGCGTTTTTTTCTGTGGTAATGCTTACCCCTGCCGCTTTACTTCGCCATGGCCGGAATCATTCAAATAAGTTCGGATATAACAACGGGTAACCGTGCTCAAAGGTGTAGTGGATCACCGGTAGCATTTACTGCTTCTGGCCTCACATCAGATACCACTTATAACGTTACTCTTTTTGCTTATAACGAAGCTTCATAAGAGTTATAACAAACCCACTCCCACAGCTAGGGAGTGAGATTGTTATATCGGCTAAAGAGCAGAGCCGAAGTTTTCTTCAAACCGTGTAGCAAACTCTTCCGTGGTAAATTCATGATTCTGAGTACCATGTTGCTCGATTTTAATTGCACCTAATAATGATGCGATACGCCCCGTTGTTTCCCAGTCTTTGCCGTGCATGATGCCGTGGATTAAACCAGCACGGTATGAATCACCACAACCTGTTGGATCAGCCAGTTTCTCTGCTTTAGCACAGGGAATATCAATACGTTTACCATCAGTATAAATGTGAGAACCTTCACCACCGCGGGTGATAATTAAAGCTTCTACATGTTCGGCAATTTCTTCAGGTGATAAGCCAGTACGGTCTTGGAATAATTGTGCTTCATAATCATTCAAAGCAATGTAAGTCGCTTGCTTGGCAAAGGTCATTAAGTCATCACCATCAAACATGGGTAAGCCTTGACCTGGATCGAAGATGAAAGGGATGCCGGCTTCATGCAGTTGTTGTGCATGTTGGATCATGCCATCTCGACCATCTGGTGCAACTATAGCAAGGCTAATGTCTTTAGCTTCATTGACAAGTGTTTCATGGGCTAGGTTCATCGCGCCAGGGTGAAAGGCGGTGATTTGATTGTCATCAATGTCGGTAGTGATGAAAGCTTGGGCTGTGTAGCTGCCTTCTTTTACATGTACATGACGACGATTGATATGATGTTTGTCCATCCATGAGGCATAGCTGGCAAAGTCGTTACCAACGGTGCCCATAGGAATAGGATCATCCCCTAGTAATTTAAGGTTGTAGGCAATATTACCGGCACAGCCGCCAAATTCACGACGAAGCTCGGGCACTAAAAAGGCTACATTTAACATATGTACTTTATCGGGCAAGATATGGTTTTTGAATTGATCTGGAAAAACCATAATGGTGTCATAGGCAAAGGAGCCACAGATTAAAGCTGACATAAGTCTATCCTTGTGTTTGAGTGTGTATTTGCTGTTGGTCAGCGGTAATGGTGAGCTGACCTTTGAGAAATTTATCTAAGTAATGGCCAACAATTTCATTACGCCAGCCATGTAATAAGGGAATATCGGTTTCACCTCGGACCATACTTTCGATATCTTTACGACTAGCAACGGCAGCGGGTGCAATGGATTGTTGATCGCAATACTTACGCAGTAATGACATAAGTGCATCAATAAGTGCATCTTGCTGGTTGTTTAGTGGTTCCAGCTTTTTCACTTTAGGCCAAGCATCTTTGGGCAATGCTTTAGCGTGTTTGATTTCATCGAGCAATGTTTTACCATGTCGTTCGATAGTGTTGTTTTCGAGTCCACGTATGAGTTTGAGTTTTTCGGTTGATTCAGGACCAATTTTCGCTAAGTCAATCATCACCTCGTCTTTTAACATCCAGCGACGTGGGCGATTTGATTTAACCGCACGATTTTCTCGCCAAGCAGCTAATTGTTTTATGACTGCCAATTGCACACCTTTTAATCGACCTGCGCCTTTCACTTTTCGCCAGATATTTTCAGGATCTGATTGATACGTTGCCGAGCTAGATAATGTTGCAAAGTCATCATCTAACCAGTGACTGCGATCTTTGTCGGCAAGTTGATCTTTCAATATATGGTAGATATTACGTAAATAACGCACATCGTCAGCGGCATAATCAATTTGCGCTTGATCCAGCGGTCGTTTGGTCCAATCTGTTCGAGAGTGCGCTTTATCGAGATCGACATCAATACATTGTTTTACTAGATTGGCATAGCCAATTTGATCGCCATAACCTAATACCGTGGCAGCAAGTTGGGTATCAAATAACGTGGGAGGCAGTTCGCCTTTAATAAGATACAGCAGCTCTAAATCTTGTCGTGCAGCATGAAATACAACGGTAGTATTTGGATTGTAGAGTATATCGAGTAAGGGCGTGAGATCAGTTAAAGCTAAAGGATCGACACAAGCAATGACGTCTTCGTTGGCGATTTGAATGAGACAAAGCTGAGGATAGTAGGTTTTTTCCCGAAGAAATTCGGTATCAACTGCTAGCCAATCACTATTAGCTAGTTGCTGACACAACGTAGTTAATGCTTCAGGTGTATCAATAAATTGGACGGTCATTATGTCTGCGCGCAAAAGCACACAGTATAACGACTTTTTAAGGTGAACTCATGACTCGAGCTAGATGGGTGACTTCTGAAATTGCATCGACAATAATTTCTGGTTGTTGCTGGTGGATATTATGGCCACTGTGATGAGCAAAAATGTGCTGACTAAGAGGAGATAAAAAAGTGAGGTCCTGTTGTAAACGGATCCATGTCTTTTCTCGTTGTCTAGCGGTATCGTTGCCAAACCATTCTTCAATTCCGCGACTGATCACGATTAATGGCACGGTAGGGATGCTGCCAAACCGTTGAACTTGTTTAGAACTCTGATATAGCGATGAAATTTCATGGCGAGCAGTTCGAAATGCACGATCTTGCAGTAGCTGATTTTTCTGATTGAGAGGGAATTCTTTGATCATAGTCGAAGGCAAGGAAATGATGCTCCTAATCCGTCTGCTACTTCTGGGAATATGGATGTCTAAACGCTCATATTGATGTTCATGTGAAGCGTCAACTAGAATGAGCCCTGAAATTTTTTGAGGATGAATAGCGGCAAACATCCGCATGTTATAGCCACCAAACGAGTGCCCTACGAGAATATAAGGGGCGGGGATATTAGCTTGTTGCAGCAACAAGCCTAATTCATAAGCAATGCGTCGACTATTTCTAGGTCTAGGGCCATAGTCACTCCAGCCATAGCCTGATCTGTCATAGACACATGTTTTTGAAATTTGTGCTGATTGTTCGAGGATAAGTTGCCAATCAGATGAGTCATCACCTAGGCCAGTATCAATAATGATGGTTGGGCTGCCTTGCCCCATACAGTTGATATGAAGTTGGTAGCCGCCGATATCATGACGTTCACCTGGTAAGGGCGGCAGTTCGTCAGCATTAACGGTAACGGGAAAAAAACAGAGCAATCCCAGTAGCTTTATTAATATTGTCATGCACACCTCTTAAGACGTGTCTCATGCTAAATACATGGACAAGTGGAAGGTCTGAATGTTTCAAGTTAATTTATTTTAGCAAGAATATCGTCTAGCTCAAAAGGCCAATTTATTTGGCTTCCATTGTCAAACTCTATCACTGGAATAGTGGTGCCGTAACGTGCAACAAGATCATCGTCATCACCTATTTCAGTATAAGTAATAGTTAAAGGATGCTGCTGTTTTGCTTGCAGTAATAATGCTTCGGCCAGTTCACATAAATGACAACCAGCGGTGGTATAGAGGATGATGCGAATCATTTTTCCAATAATCGCGGCATCAGTTCAACAAAGTTACAGGGACGATGGCGGGCATCTAACTGTTCTTTGAGAATATCATCCCAGCCTGTTTTACAGGCACCTGACGAGCCCGGCAAACAAAAGATGAAGGTGCCGTTAGCAACTCCGCCTAAAGCGCGAGATTGCACCGTTGATGTTTTAATATCTTGAAAAGAAACTTGACGAAATAACTCACCAAAACCTTCGATTTCTTTATCAAGTAAGACATTCACTGCTTCGGGTGTGCCATCACGCCCCGTGAGCCCGGTACCACCCGTTGTGATCACTGCTTGGATATCTGGTGACGCTATCCATTGTGAAATAATTGATCTGATTTGATAAATATCATCAGTCACAATTTGTTGGTCGGCTAATTTATGGTCTGCTGCTAACAGACGTTCACGGAGAACTTTTCCCGAGGTATCGTTCTCTATAGTACGTGTGTCTGAAATAGTCAGTAAGGCGATATTAACCGGAATAAATTGTCGTTCCATTATGATGATTCTCAAAGTGTTTATTTGTGAAGCAGTATAGTCACCCTATTAATGAAGGTCTAGAATGATATTCATATACAAATGGAGTAGTAGAAGATGAGAAAATTAATGTTAGTGTCAATGCTCGCTGTAACACTTGCTGGTTGTGTTACAGCTGATGATCCGGACCAACGCGCTAAAACAGGGGCGGCGATTGGCGCTGCAGTGGGTGCGGTAATTGGTTATGCCGTGGATGATGGCGCTGGCGGTGTGCTTGTCGGTGCAGCAGTAGGTGCGGCGGCAGGGGCTGGTGTTGGCCATTATATGGATAATCAGCAACAAGAAATGGAAGCCGCTTTAGCAGAAGAACAAGCCCGCCATGACTTGGAAGTACAGCGTTTACAAGATGAAACATTGAAAATAGATATTTCGAGTGAAGTATCATTTGATTTTGACAGTGCTTCCTTAAAATCTGCATTTACGCCGACCCTGCAGAAAGTATCAGAAATCTTAGTTCGTTACCCACATACGATCATTCATGTTGTAGGTCATACCGACAGTGTGGGCTCAGACAGTTATAATATGGAACTTTCTCGTCGCCGTGCACAATCAGTAGTCGATTATTTTGTTTCCAGAGGTATCTCACCAAGCCGTTTAGTGACGGTGGGTCGAGGTGAAGGTGAACCTAGAGCAACTAATGACACTGAAGCAGGGCGCCAATTAAACCGTCGAGTAGAAATTTATGTCAAACCCGTCATCGAAGGACAGGAATCAGAAGCATACCAAACGCCGCAGGGCACCCAAATCTGAGAGTGCAAGTTTAAATAATGATCTGATTTTTGGTCTTCATGCGATACAAGCTGCGCTTGATGTGCCGGTATCGCGTGTGACTGAACTTTGGTTAGCTGATGAGCGCGATGACGCACGAATTGATGCGATTATCAAAGCTGCACAAAAACAAAAGATTACCGTTAATAAGGTTGAACGCGAACAACTAGATGAAATGATGCCCGATGCGCGCCATCAAGGCGGCATTGCTCGCTGTAAGCCGCTGGGTAACTTAGATGAATCTGACTTATTTAAATTAATAGATGAATTAGATGAACCACCATTTTTATTGATTTTAGATTGTGTGCAAGATCCGCATAATTTAGGTGCGTGTATGCGAACGGCTGAAGCGGCTGGTGCACATGCGGTGATCGCACCTAAAGATCGTGCTTCTAGCATTACGGCAACTGCACTTAAAGTATCGAGTGGTGCAGCCGAGCGATTACCTTTTATTCAAGTGACCAATTTAGCGCGTGTTTTGCGCGAACTTCAAGAAAATGGTGTGTGGTTGGTAGGTACGTCAGGTGAGTGTAAGGACACCTTATTTGATGTGGATTTGAAAGGACCGCTGGCTGTTATTCTCGGCGCTGAAGGCAAAGGCATTCGTCGTTTGACACGTGAGCACTGTGATCAAGTCGTGTATATACCGATGAAAGGTGGCGCTGAAAGCCTTAATGTTTCGGTGGCGGCAGGTGTGTGTTTATTTGAAGCGAGTCGTCAACGTAACTTGTGATTTTGTAACAAAATAACGTAAAATTACCGATTGCCTGCATGTCAGGTGAAACTCCTTGCCTTTTGAAAAATATCAAAGGGCTGATTAAACCGTGAGGAGCTCTAAATGAGACATTACGAAATTGTGTTTCTGGTCCACCCTGATCAGAGCGAACAAGTGCCTGGAATGATTGAGCGTTATTCGCAAACATTAACCAGCCAAGGTGGTTCAGTTCACCGTTTGGAAGACTGGGGTCGTCGTCAGTTGGCTTACCCAATCAACAAAGTACACAAAGCACACTACGTATTAATGAACGTAGAGTGTGACTTTGCTCAGTTGGAAGAAGTAACAACTGCTTTCCGTTTCAATGACGCTGTAATTCGTCATCTTGTTGTTAATGCTGATGAAGCAGTGACAGAACCATCTCCACAGATGCGTAAAGATGAAGATGAAAAACCTCGTCGTCGCGATCACGCTTAAACCTTAAAGGAGCATAATAATGGCACGTTTTTTTAGACGTAGAAAATTTTGTCGCTTCA
>MAAB01029669.1_pt1 | contig 27771 bp, 21 predicted proteins | sample 1115991 | NCBI WGS metagenome assembly MAAB01 (sample SAMN04961124, study PRJNA320927) | seawater metagenome | isolation source: sample BD02T18 sea water enriched with oil for 18 days | place: USA:Gulf of Mexico | collected 2013-07-27
CTTGGAGTCCTAATGAATTTGGTATGTGGCAACCCGCCAATATTAACCAAGCTCAAATGCAAGGGGTGGATGTTAGTATTAGCAGTAGCTATGCTGATTTTGATCATCAAGTATCACTGACTTATGTGGAAACTGAAGATAAGTCTACCGGTGATGAATTATTAAGACGTCCTAAATTTTCAGCGGTTTATGCACTTAATTACAACTGGCAAGAATGGCAGTTTGGCACCGTGATCAGCTATCGTGATGAAGCAAAAGATAGCGGTAATCTTGATTTAGAAGATTACTGGTTAGTTGACTTCACCAGCAGTTATCAAGTGACGGAGCAATTTGTCGTTGCAGCAAAAGTGGTTAATGCTTTTGATAAAGGTTATCAATCGGCACTGAACTACCAAGCCGATGGCACCAGTTATCAAATGAATGTCAGTTATTCATTTTAAGTAAACCTTAACTTGTAATGAAATCGGAGCCGTATAAATAGAACATTTATACGGCTTTTTTGTATTTTATCTCTAACTGAAGTAAGTTGAACATATGCTTGGACAAATTTTGAAACAAAATCATCAACACCGTATTTGTCGTTATGCGGTCTTTTCTAATAGGGTATCTTAATCTGAAAAAGTAAATGAATTCATTAGCTTTTAAGGTGAAAGAGTAGAGTTACTTAAACGATTAGCAAAAGATTCAGGATAAGTAATGACTTGAATATAGCCGTGGTAACCCTCATTGTTTAGTTATATTCCTAATTTGATTAAATTGTATTTGGTTTATTTTTCAGTAACTTTTAAACTATATACATCACTCACGTTACTTAATTATTAATACGTGAACGATTTCGAGGTGTTTTTTGAGAAATAATTATAGTCAGGCGTTTATATTTTTAGCGGTTATCTTTTCCGTTAACAGTTTTGCCGGTGATAAAATCGCCCAAAGCCTTGTCGTTGAACCCGATGGAAAGCTATTTGTCGATATCACCCGAGGTTTGGTAAAAATCAAAGGCTGGGACAAAAACGAAATTAGTATTCAAGGTGAGCTTGATGATTCAGTTAAAGAGCTTATCTTTAAAAATAAAAAACATAAAACCTTAATTAAAGCGGTGAGTAAAGGCGAAGAGCATTGGGGTGACAGTAGTATCTTAAAGATATATATGCCTCATCAAACAAGACTCTATTTTAAAGGGGTTGATGCTACTTATATGATATCTTTGCTGGAGGCTGGTGTTGATGGTAAAACCATGACTGGTGATTTAGTCGCAAATAACCTCGCCGACAATGTTTCACTGTCTACAATGAGTGGGCAAATTAAACTAATGAACTCTACTGGTAAAGCAAACCTTGAAACAGTCGCGGGTGATATTATCTTGGAAGGTAGTTACGACAAGGCTAAAATTCGTTCTATGTCGGGTGATTTAACACTTAATATTGCTGATATCGATGAAGTGAAAGCTAAAACTATTTCGGGCGATTTAATGGCTCGTGGTGATGTAAAAAACGAGGCTGAGATAAGCTTAGAAAGTGTCAATGGCAGTATTGTTTATTATGCCTCTGACAAATTGAATGCAGAATGTAGCTTGTCGAGCAAATTTGGTGGTGAAATCTTCAATGCCTTTAGCAAAGACCAAGTGAAAAATTCGTACATGAATCAAAAGAGTCTAAATTTTGTCTCGGGTGATGGCTCAGGCTCGCTGTCGATGCATACTATTTCAGGTGACATTACCATCGAAAAAGGTAACCAAGATTAATGGAAGCCATTCTTACTCAATTAAAGCAGCGGCAAGTTTTTAAAGTTGCCACTATTTATGCAGTTTCAGCTTGGCCACTCATCCAAGTGGCCGATCTTGCCGTACCTGCTATAGGTCTGCCTGATTCGGTAATGACTTTGTTATTACAAATTTTCCTTATTGGTTTCCCGATTACTTTAATATTTGCTTGGATATTTAATTTCACCGCAACCGGCATTGTCCGTGCCGAAAGTGATCAAGTTATTACAAGTGACAATGCCCAGGTGAATGTTCATACCACCTTGGTTGTTGTTGGTACCCTAGTGATTGCTTTATTGGCGGTATTAGGTAGCCAGTTTTTGATGCAAACTGCTGAGGTCAATACTGCTAAAACAACTCCGCTCGTGCAAACAATACCCTCAAATCCCTTTCTAGATAATGTGATAAAGCCAACCATTAACAAAAAAGAATCGATAGCTGTTTTGCCTTTTGTGCCTTTTAGTCAAGATCCGGCCGATGAATTTTTTGCTGATGGCATGGTTGAAGAGTTACTTAATTTATTGGCAAAAATACCTGACTTACAAGTCTCTGCGCGTACTTCATCTTTTGCTTATAAAAATGTTTCCAATAAAACCATCGTTCAAATTGGCCAAGAGCTTGGTGTTGATACTATTTTAGAAGGTAGTATCCGTAAGAATGATGTGACAAACCAAGTACGTATTACCGCTCAGCTAATAAAAGTATCAACCGGAGAGCACTTGTGGTCAGAAACGTTTGATAGAGAGTATCGTGACGTTTTTCAAATTCAAGACGATATTGCGCGTGCGGTGGTTGATAAAATGAAAGTGACTTTATTAGGTGAAGAAGAATCAATGTCTTTCAAAGCAGAAACAACCAGTGTTGATGCGATGATTGCTTTTGGTAAAGGGCAAAAAGAGTTAGCTCATCGCACCGTTGCTTCACTGAATAAAGCGTTAGCCCATTTTGAACAAGCGGTGAATGCCGATGGTGATTATGCCAGAGCTTATGTCGGTGTTGCCGACGCTAATATTTTATTAGCGCTCTATGGGAATACGCCAATTAGCATTGCCAGAGAGAATGCCCAGCAAGCGTTAGATAAAGCTTTATTATTAAACAATAAATTAGGAGCGGCATACGCCTCATTAGGTTTGTTATGGTCAAAGCGAGATAGTCAACTTGCAGAACAGCACTTTAAACAAGCAATTGCGCTTAACCCAAATTATGCATTTACTTATATGTGGTATGGCGCTTTATTACAAGGGCGTGGCGACGTTGAACAATCGCATCAGCTGTTCAAGCGTGCCTTTGAGTTAAATCCTAAATCACCTATCGTAGCGTTTAACGTGGCATCTGGTTATTATGAGTTAGGTAATGAAGCTAAAGCGATGGAGCTGTTTTCTCATATCATTCGAAACGATCCTTATTACCCTTCAGCATACAATTTAGTGGGTGATATACTTTCGAATAGGGGACGGTTAGATGAAGCGATAAACATGCATAAACGTGCTTTAGATGTTGATGGCACCAATAAAGGGGCTCTCAGTGCTTTGCTTATTTTAACCATGTATATCGGTGATTATATAGCGACCAACAGTTGGTTCGATTATATTAATCAACAAGCGCCGTTATTTTCTGAAGCTGAAATATACCAACTTCAGGCGCGATTTTATGCTGTGCAGGGAAAAACAGAGCAAGCAATACAAACTCTAGCGCTAGTGAAATATCCACCAGATCACACCAATTTAAATACACTCATTCAAGGTGAAATTGCTTATTATCGGGAACAGTATGTACAAGCAATTGAATACTATGAGGAGCTTAGAAGTAATCAACCTGATGATAAATCATTCTATGAAATGTCTGATGGTCAAGTTGCTACTCACTTAGCATATTCGTATCAGCAATTAGAAAAAACAGTACTTGCTGAGCAAATTACTGCTGATTACCTTACTTTTCTTCAACAAGAGAAAACGGCAAAAAATAACGATCCAAGTTACTATTTTACTGTGGCTTCAATCAAAGCTGTACAAGGAAAAAGTGAAGAAGTGCTTTATTATTTGCAAGCGGCGATTGATGCGGGTTGGGTAAGCCTTTGGCAGGCTGAAACAGAACCTGCTTTGGCTTATATAGTAAAAGATCAACAATTTGTACAAATGATTGGTGGCGTAAAAGCTAAACTTGCCAATATGAAACGACGATTAAACAATGAAGAATCATTCTTGCTAGCTGACAACGATTCATTTGAGTCTTTTCAGTAGGAGACAGGTTTTGCAGCGTATTACTTTGTATTCTATGAATAATTGCCCCCATTGCTTAACGGCAAAAAAATACCTTGAGCAAAAAGCCGTTACTTACCGATTATGTAATGTTAAAACGCCAGCGGGTCAAAAGGAGTTCCGTAAAACTGGGCTACGCTCGGTACCCGCAATTAAAATTGGTGATCAAATACTGGTGGGTTTTAATATTAAGCAGGTAGAGAAATTACTCAGTTAGTGTATTTAAAAGAATAACTTAAATGCTGGCTGTTTACTTAGTATACAGTAAATGGTTAAATAAAATTGTTGTTGATACATTCTCATCATGGAAGAAAACGTTTGAACACTCATATTTTTGCTCTGTTATTGTTTGGCTCATTGTTCTTAACCAATAATGTTTATGCCGCTGCTTCCACTCCAACAGTTAGCTCCGAAGAAAACTTACTCAATGTTCAAGCTATAGATCTTGAAAATATGGATCATGCTATTTTCATTGAACCATGGCTATCGTTACAAAAAATTTCTCAATTACAAAGCACCTTACCTACTATGAGTCGCCAAAATAAGTTGTGGTGGTTAATAAGAAAAGCGCAATGTGAAAATTTACTGTATTTTTTTACTGAATTTGATCAGACATTGGCTCAAGCCAATAAATTAATCACTGAACAAACACCACTAGAGATTCAAGCACAGTTCAACCATTTTCAAGGGCTCTCATTACAAAGAACTGGCGACTATAAACAATCGCGTCACTTATTTAAAAAAGCAATGAAATTATCACAGCAGGGTGATTTTTATCATATTTATATGAAAGCAAAACAGCAACTTGCCTATACTTATAACTTATCTGAGTTATTTGAAACATCGTTAACTGATATGCAAGAAGTTAATGTAGAAGCATTTGCACTAAATGATGCTTTTTTGACTGCCTTGATTAATGAAACCTACGGAATAGTTTATCGATACATGCATCAATATGAAAAATCTTTGCAGTATTGGACCAAAGCCTTAGATACCTATGAACGGTTAGGGTACAAGACGCATGCAGCTGATGCTATTTATGGTATTGCCGCCACATATCGCTATTGGAAAAAATACGATCTTGCCATTGAAAAATTTAAACTATACCAACAAAAAACGACATATAGCCCTAATGATAATCTCATTTATTATGGTGTTTATGGTTTAGGCATGACTTTGGCTGAACAAGGTGCTTGTCAAGAAGCGCTGACTGTAATAGCGCAGGCGTTAGCACTTGAAGGCATCGACAGTTTTGATACCGAATTATACAAGCGTAAAGCAAGCTGTTTGATTAAATTAAATCAACTAGATAAAGCAGAGCAGGCACTAGTTGATGCTAGAAGTCTTTATTTAGCGGATCCAGAACTTCAAGACGATCAATGGCAGTTGGAAATAGATAAAATTTCAGGGCACTTGGCTTATGCTCGTGGTGATTATCAACAAGGGTATCAATTCATAGACGCTTATTATCAACAATATACCGATACAATAATTGGAAACTGGAATTCGCAGGTAGTTAATATCAGAGATGCGCTAGAAATAGAGCGCCAAAAAATAGAAAACGCCTTGTATAAGCAGCGTGCGAAAGCTGATTTTTTAGAAGATGAAGTGAAAGCACAAACACAACATCAACAATATTACTTTATCTTAGTTTTAATTCTGTTGTTGGCAGTTGTGATCAGTGCCGTGATTTATCGGTTTTACATCAAAGGTAAGATGACGGCACTGGCAACGGCGGATGATTTGTCAGGGTTACATAACCGCCGTTATATTTTTGAATTTTTAGAAAAAATTCTACCCGCTATGTCAGTGAACAAAGGAATGTTAGCTATTTTTATTGTCGATATTGATGACTTTAAAAATGTTAATAACAGCTACGGCCATTATGTCGGTGATAACGTCATTAAAAAGGTTGCGAAAATAGTGGCACATACCTTACGCATCGAAGATAGAGTTGGCAGAATTAGTGGTGCAGAATTTTTATGTGTTTTACCAAGAACTGAATTTGAACAAAGTGAACTGATAGCACAACGAATAAGAAAAAATATCGCTGAACATCATTTTTATGGTGATCAGCAACAAAAAATTTCGGTGACAGTGAGCATTGGTATCAGCCATTTTACTGAGGCAGTACAAGATTATAAAGCGCTATACTTTCAGGCAGAGAAGGCACTTCATAAGGCAAAAAATGCCGGGAAAAACCAAGTGGTCACATTTGAGTAACGGACTTTATTGCTTTGATATTAAAAGTTAAAAAAAAGACACAGCACGAATCAAGCAACCAGCTTGGACAAAAGATTATTGGTATGTTGCAGCAACATATCAGGCAGTTAGGTTTTACCCCGGTAATTCATTTTGAACTAGAAGGATGTTACCAAAGCCCACAGCGAAAGACAGAGCTCAATTATACTGTTATTAATCAACAGCTTCGTCACCTTAATATTGATGGCAAAGTGATCCCAGAATATTGGCACCAGCAGTGGGAATTTGTTTCGCTATTTAATGGTCAATCCCCGTTAAAAGAAGCAGATAACTTAAGTCGAGCAATAAAATACTTACCGCAATTATTTGCCAAACAAGGTATTGCAAAAACGCTGATTAAACCGGTTGTTTGGAGAGGCGATCAAGGTAAATTGGCCCAAGGCTGTGATAACATTTTTACCAATGATGAACGTGCTGTACATATTCCTAATGCCATTCAAATGAATATCAGCGTCAATAACAGTAAGGGTGATAACATTATTTGCCATTCCAACTTTGGTGAATATTTACAACAATGTTTTATGCAGACAAGTTTGTCGTGCAGTTTACTTTATTTACCCGAAGAAGAAGCTTTTGAACGCTTTGCTTTAAAAACCAAATATGGTTTAGCAAAAGAGTTATGTTCTCCGGATGATATTTCAGGCGGGCATCAAGGCAGTGTTGCTTTATATAAAGAGCTTGGTAAACATAATCAAGCGATGGGGGAAGAGCCATTGCTTTACGATCATCACCATAATGTCGTTGCAAAAGCGCAATGCTGGCAGAAAACGGCGCGTATCGAGCACAGGTTAGGGGCTTCAAGTCGATATTATAATGCTTATGTTAATGTCATCTATGGTTTGTTAAATATTATTGATGCGCTGGAGGTTTTCCTTTCTGGAAACTGTCATAACAGGTTAAACAGCCAAGAAAAAGTTGTGGCATTACCGCTGTCGTTACAGAGTAAAGGTAAGGATGTTGGCGCAATTGAGCTATTTAATAGCTGTTCATGGTTTGCTAATCGGATCAATGAAATTGACATCTTAATGACAAACAATAACACTACTAACTCAGCGACAACCAGCCAATTAGGCGATAAACTTAAAGCGGCAATTTTAGCGGATTATCAAATTCAACCGATCATTACTGATTAAATAAATCAATGGCTTAATTGAAAATGACTAGTGCCTTAAAACAACAAAAAACACCGTTACTATCGGGTGATTCAATCGCAATAAAACGCGATGAAATAAAGCAGTACTTTGCTAATACTTGGCAAACCTATGACGCCTTATTTTCGTTAATAAATGCTGAAGAGGCTTATTTTTTAAGGCCTGAACCGTTACGCCATCCCCTTATTTTTTACTTTGGTCACACAGCAACGTTTTTTATCAATAAATTAATCTTGGGCAAGTTCCTTACAACAAGAGTAAATGAAAAACTCGAAGCCATTTGTGCGGTAGGAGTTGATGAAATGAGCTGGGATGATCTCAATAGTGAGCACTATGACTGGCCTGAAGTTAATGAAGTTCGTCAATATCGAACTGAGGTATTCAGCTTAGTTAATACGTTAATAGACGAGATGCCATTAACATTGCCGATCAAACAAAACTCCCTTGCATGGATGGTTTTGATGGGCTGTGAACATGAGCGTATTCATCTTGAAACCTCATCGGTGATCATGCGAATGTTGCCACTATCGTTTTTAACCGGAAATCAACAATGGCAATCGTGTCCATATCGTAATCAAGCACCTATCAATGAGTTAGTTGCCGTGCAGGGCCAAGAAGTATGTTTGGGGAAACCTCGCTCAGACATGACTTACGGTTGGGATAATGAATATGGCCAATTAACACAGCAGGTTGAAAACTTTAATACCAGTAAGTATTTGGTCTCTAATCAAGAGTATTTAACTTTTGTTGATGCTGGCGGTTACGGTCAACCAGAGTATTGGACTGAAGAAGGCAAGCAATGGTTAGCATACAAAAAAGTGACTATGCCAAGATTTTGGTTTCGCCGAAATAGCGAGTACTTTCAACGGAACTTAGTTGATGAAATACCTTTGCCGCTTAATTGGCCGGTAGAAGTTAATTATTTAGAAGCGAAAGCCTTTTGTCATTGGCAGAGCCAGCAAAGGCAAAAATTCATCCGTTTACCGACAGAAGCGGAGTGGTCTATTTTACGAGATAAAATCCCGGTTGATCTGGTTAATTGGGCAGAAGCGCCTGGGAATATCAATTTAGAATACTTTGCCTCTTCATGCCCGGTGAATAATTTTGAACAGCAAGGCTTGTTTGATATCTGTGGTAATGTTTGGCAATGGACTGAGTCAGCCATTGATGGCTTTAATGGCTTTAAAGTTCATCCTTTATATGACGACTTTTCAACCCCTACTTTTGATGGCAAACACAATTTGATCAAAGGAGGATCGTGGATCTCAACCGGCAATGAAGCGATTAAGTCATCACGTTATGCCTTTCGACGTCACTTTACTCAACATGCGGGTTTTCGTTATGTCGAAAGTGAACACCAACAATTACCTATTGCCGAGATTAACCCTTTTGAGACAGATGTTATGCTATCTCAGCAACTTGCCAATCATTACCCAAATGACTTAGAGCAAGTTGATAATTACCCATCTTTATTAGCAAGCTCTATTGTGAAAATGACTAAACAACAGCGAATTAATACTGGGAAAGTCTTAAATTTAGGCTGTTCAGTTGGCCGTACTGCATTTGAACTTTCACCGTATTTTGAACACATAGATGCGGTTGATTTTTCTGCCCGTTATATTCAGTTTGGTGTTAAATTACAGCAAAATGAAACCATCAGATATCAATCGGTATTAGAAGGTGACTTGGTTGATTTTAATGAAATAACCATCGGTGAATACCTCAAAGGTGATCATGAAAATGTTTTATTTAGCCAAGGTGATGCAGTCAATTTAAAACCGATATTTTCGGGTTATGATGTCATTGTTTTACAACAAGTCTTAGAGCAAAGCTATGACCCTAAAAAGATATTAGCAACTATTCATCAACGATTGAACAAACAGGGCTTACTCATAATAGCCTCAGACTATATTTTTGATGAACAACTAACCGCGAAAGATAAATGGCTTAGTGGTATTAAAGTAAATGGCGAAAATGTCACCGGTTTTGATGGCATTGCCCAGCGATTAGCCGATAAGTTTACCTTGCTTGATAAAAATCACTTTTTGCAACAGCTAAACATAAATCGTTATCAAACCATGCAAAAGCATATTGAAGTGACGGTATGGCAATATCATGGATAATGAAAAAGTTTCACAGTCACTGGAGTTGCCAGCGCATATCGCTTTCACTCAAGGGTTAACATCTCCTATTAATGAAAGTTTAAGTCATTCTTCTGCGCAGTCACTTACTGTTAAACAGCTCTGCGCATTGGCAGAAACTGACTTTACTTCACTCGCCGATATTTCGCTTGATTATGCTTCGTTAAGGGGGGAGCTTAAATTACGGAAACAGATAGCTCTTTTTCATCAGCATTTAAATTGTCATGAAGTGCATCTTGATGAAAACAACGTACTTAATTTTTGTGGTGCCCAAGAAGGTTTAGCAGCGATTTATCAGTTATTACTAGAAGAAAATGATGAAGTGGTCGTGGTCACGCCCTGTTATCCATCATTAATCACTATGGTGGAGCAACGTGGCGCGATAGTTAGAAGTATCACTTTATCAGCTGATAAGAATTGGCAACTCAGCATTGATGATTTTAAAAATCAGGTAAATCAGCACACTAAGTTGATTGTTTTGAACTCTCCTCATAACCCTACGGGCAGTATTATTGATTCATATTTAGCCGATGAAATTTTAGCTTTAGCTCAAGCTTTTGACTGTTACGTCATTGCTGATGATGTTGCTCAAGCGAGTAATTATCGTGGTTTACCTTTAGCACATCGTTTTTTAGATTATGAAAAAGCACTGGTTGTTGGCGTATTATCTAAAAGTTTCGGTCTATCAGGGATCCGGGTCGGTTGGGTGGTTAGTCGAAACCAACATTTGCTAAATGAGTTATTAGTGATAAAAAGCTATGGTTCTATTTGTTGCTCGGTGGTTGATGAGCATTTGGCATTAATCGCCTTTGAACATAAAGATAAGATCATCACTGATAATAATCGACAAATTCTAGCGAACATTGCCCTATTCGAAAATTTTATTAAGCAGCATCAATCACTCGTTTCATGGCAACCACCACAAGCGGGAATATTGGCATTGGTTGAAATGAAAAATGAGCAAAATTTAGAAGGTTGGGCGCAGCAAGTTGCAGAGCAAACGGGAATATTAATACTACCGGCGATTTTATTTGGATTAACCGGCGGTTATTTCCGTTTAGGTTTAGGAAAAAGTAACTTTAAACAAACATTAAATCGGTTTTCGGCCTATTTATGCGAAAAATATTAATTAAAGGTCTAAAATATGTAACAAATTTACATTTTCTTACATTTAGATGTATTTAATCATCAACTATTTGTCCTATCCAAGCGACAATAGCAGTAATTAAAAATAAAAATATTTCCTGTGGGATCTTAAATGTCCAAAAACTATAAGTTTTTTAGTGAAAAAGAATTTAGAACAAGTATGTTATCAAAATTTAGCCAAGTGAGTATATTCGCCACTATTCTGGCTACTTCATTTGCCGTAAATGCAGCAGAATCCACACGTAACCGTTTTGCTTTACCTGAAATAAAGCAAACGATCACTGTTGATGGTGTGCTTGATGAAAACGTATGGCAAAGCGCAGGAAAAATGACGCTAAACTATGAAAATAATCCTGGCGAAGGCACACCCGCGCCAGTGAAAACTGAACTGTTTTTTTATCAGGACGGTACATCGTTGAACGTTGCTTTTAAAGCCTATGATCCGGATCCTAAACAGATTCGAGCGTCATTGCGCGATCGAGATGCCTTATGGCCAGATGATAATGTGGGTCTTATCATTGACACTTTTAACGATGAACGTGGTGGATATGAATTTTTTGTTAATCCATTAGGCGCGCAGGCCGACATGAAAATGGATGATACCAATGGTTGGGATGAAGACGCTTCGTGGGATGCCATTTGGGATAGTGCCGGACAAATAACCGATTTTGGTTATGTCGTTGAAATGAGTATCCCTTTTAGCTCTTTACGCTTTCCAGAAACGGAAGGCGAGCAAATATGGAATATTGCTGGCTGGCGCAATTATCCTCGCGATGTTCGTACCAATATGGCAACCCATAAAAGTGATCGAAATATAAAATGTAACTTATGTCAGTTTGAGCAATGGGTTGGTTTAAAAGATATTAAATCAGGCAAAAATTTTCAATTAACACCGACATTAACTGTTTCTCGACAAGATGAAAAACCGGATGTGCCCGGCGATTGGCAAGATGGCGATGTTGATGTGGAACCTGGTTTAGATATACGTTGGGGTATCACCCAAGATATGGTCTTAAATGCGACAATCAATCCAGACTTTTCACAAGTTGAAGCAGACTCTGGTCAACTTGATGTTAACAATACCTATTCTTTATTTTTCCCTGAAAAACGACCATTCTTTTTAGACGGTGCATCATACTTTGATACCAGTAACTTTAACTTTGTCCATACCCGTAATATTGCAGAGCCCGATGTTGGTTTAAAGCTTACTGGGAAAACTAAAGAACATAGTTATGGTGTGATGTTGGCGAATGACAATAATACCTCGTTTTTAATGCCGGGTAATCAAGGTTCAGATGTCGCAACGTTAGATGAAAAGTCAGAAGTAGCCATTGCCCGTTATAAAATGGATGTTGGCGAGCGTAACAGTATCGGCGTATTAATGACTCATCGACAAGCGGATAACTATAACAATACCTTATTATCTGTTGATGGTAATTATTGGTTGAGCGAAAAAGATAATATTAGTTATCAAATTGCTAGCTCTGAAACTGACAACCCTGAATTAGTTGTTGAAGACTTTGAAGTTAAAGAAGAGCAAAGTGACCAAGCGTTGAGTATCAGATATGACCATAACACCAGAGATTATAATTTAAAGGCAAGTTACAGCAATATTGGCGAAGACTTTCGTGCGGATTTAGGCTTTCAGTCACGTTCAGATATTGAGCGTGTTGTTCTTGGTGGTCGCCGAAACTATTACGGTGAAAGTGGTGATACCTTTACCCGTTGGGGCTATTTTGGTGATTGGGATAAGTCTTTTGATCAAGAGGGTAATGTCCTTGAGCAAGAATGGGAAATTCACGGTAATTTACAGGGAAAAATGCAGTTATATACTAATTTTGGCATAGTGCATCGTGAGCGATTTTATGACGGTGAGTTTTTTGATGAAACGCAATTTATGCAGTTTGCTAAATTTAACCCTTGGGGTAACGTTGAAGTTGGTAATTTTTACCGTTTTGGTAAGCAAATCGATTTTGCTAATACCCGTTTAGGTGATGTTGTTAACATAGAGCCTTTTATTGAGTGGGATGTTAACGAAAACTTAAATATAGATGTTAGCTACAACTATAGTCAGTTGGATGTTGAAGATAAAAATCTTTATACGGCTCACCAAACTGATATTCGCATTGGTTACCAATTTGATATGCGTAGTATTCTGAAGTTTGTTGTGCAGTATACGGATATCGAAAGGGATGTATCTTTATATATTTATGATGATATAGAAGATCGCCCAGAGGAGAATGAACGCTATTTCTCTACTCAGCTAATTTATTCTTATAAAATAAATCCACAAACGCTATTTTTTGTTGGTTATTCAGATGGCGGATATCAAGACGATAATCTCGATAACTTAGAACGAGATCAACGTACTATCTTCACTAAATTTAGTTATGCTTGGCAGCTTTAAAACCAAAAATTAAACGTAATACCACATCATAAAGAAATGGCAGATGGCACCGGCTAAAACAAAAAGGTGCCATATCGCATGATTAAATGGGATGCGATTATTTAAATAAAAGAGTATGCCCACACTATAAAAAGCTCCCCCTAAACCCAATAACAACAAGCCGTTCCCTTGCAAAGCATGATAAAGCTGTTGAATGCAAAGCAATGAAATACAACCCATACCTACATAACTAGCCACCGATATAAACTTGTATTTACTTCCGAAAATAACTTTATAAATAATCCCTGCTAAGGCTAACAGCCATACAACAACTAACATTGTATAACCAAGGGTGCCATTAAGCGTGATCAACATTAAAGGGGTATAAGTGCCGGCGATTAATAAATATATTGCACAATGATCAAGTAACTTAAAAAACTGCTTGGCTTTTGGACATACTAAAGCGTGATATAAGGTGGAAGCTAAAAATAAACAGACAAGAGTAGAGCCGTATACAGCAAAACTGGTTATTCGTAGTATGTCTTGCTGTTGTACCGCATAAACGACCAGTAATGTTAATGCCGCGACACTGAGCAATGCTCCGATGCCGTGAGTGACTGCATTGGCTATCTCTTCGGATAAACTATATTGACTAATCGATGGCATGATAAATTTCAGCTAACAGGTGTAAGCTGAAATGATAACAGAGCTAGATCAGAAACTAAAGAGGTAAGACCAGAAAGCATAAAAGAGCCAACAGGCTCTTTTATGTACAGGATGTACGGTATGTCGTGGTGCCATGGATGGCAAAGAACGACGATGTACAGGATGTACGGGTTTCGTGGTGCCATGGATGGCAAAGAACGACGATGTACAGGTTTCGCGATACTAAGAGTGGTAAGGAGAGACAAAAAATTAATTTAAGTCCACTCAATAGGTAAAATGTTCCCTTGTCCTACGCAGTTAATTATAAAGCGAGGTCGATAACCATTTCTCTTAATTCTGCTTTAGAAATCGAGTTGTCGTGGTTGGTATCAAATCGATTGAAAATAGTTTCGCACATACGAATACCTTTATCTTGAAGAAGGCAGTCAATAAGCTCAACAAATTCAGTACGGTTAATTACGCCATCTTTGTCTTCATCAAACACTTCAAACAATTCATCTATCCACTGATTGAGTTCCATCAGTTATCCTCTAACTTGAAAAAAATAATACATCTTAAATAAGACTTTATCCCTAAATGAGGGCGTTGTGAATGATTAATTGATCTTTTTATCACTAACCGCTAAATTTTTGAGCAATGATGGATGATATTGCGAGTTTTATTTAACATTTCCTAAGAGCATATTGTTACCCTTGTAGTTCGATTGTCGTTATTAACCTCGCAAAGCCACCGACCTTTACAGCATTTATCCGCTGGGTATTCTCTTCAATGTGACATAAAATACTCGAGTTGCAACGCATAGCCCTGCCTTGTTCAAAATGATATTGATTGCTTGTTAATACCTGATGTTTAGTCAAATAACTGGCTAAAGCACCACAAGCACTGCCCGTAGCCGACTCTTCAGGTATACCCACTAAAGGTGCAAAATTACGACAACTGGCGGTAAACTCAGTTTGATCTTTATTTAGTTCAAATATATGCATGCCAATTGCTTGATATTTTTCACTTAAGGCAGAAACTTTGGCTAAGTTAGGTTTGATTGAGTCAAGATAACCGTGCCTAACTGGGATGATAATATCGGCTAAACCCGTCGAGACAATTTCAATTGGCAGCTTGTCTACTGACAATATTGCTTCGTTGATATTCAATGTAGCGGCAACTTCAGCGCTTGAAATTTCACCTAAAAAACTGGGCAACGTTTGGTTCATCTCAACATATCCGTCATTGCTAACATTTACCGTTAATTTTCCCGCCTTTGTTTGTTGATGATATTGCTTTGGCTCAATGATCTTTTGTTGAAACATTAAAGAGAAAGTGGCTAAAGTTGCATGACCACAAAAGTCTACTTCACTGTTTGGCGTGAAAAACCGGACATTAAAATCACAGCTTGTACCTTTACTGACAAAGGCGGTTTCTGAATAACCTACTTGAGCGGCAATATTTTGCATTTGTTGCAGTGTTAAACGATCTGCATTTAACACCACACCCGCGGGATTACCCCCTGAATTTTTATATGTAAAGGCATCTACTTGATAAACGGTAACGGTCACAGAAAGTCCCTAATATTGATAAGTAGTTAAATTATTAAATTTATTCTGTAATAAATCTGAAAACCTAAAGACTAAGTGTTGGACGTTTGAAAAGGAAGGATAAAATGAAAACATATTGGAAAAGTTTCACCACAGTATTTTTAGTGACTTTAAGTTGGTTATCACATGCAGAAGCAACGCCAGCAAATACAGAAACATTAACCGTTGCAGATTGTCATGTTGATAATATTAAGCAACAAGTACAATGTGGCAAATTAATTGTACCGGAAAATTATAACAAGCCAGATGGTGACACCATCACCCTCAACTTTGCCGTATTACCGGCGATTGATAAGAGTCAGAATAAAGAGCCGCTAATGTTTCTAGCGGGTGGCCCAGGTCAAGCAGCGGTGAGCATTGCGGGTGGTTTATATAAAGCCTTTAATGAAATAAGAAAAACCAGAGACTTAATCCTTGTTGATCAACGTGGTACGGGTGAATCTCACCCTCTGCAATGTGAAGATGCCATTGATCAAGATGTATATAGTGCCGTACCAGAAGACTTTTCAGCTCAAGATGTTAAAGATTGCTTAGCACAACTAACCGGTGACTTAAGTCAGTACAACTCGGAAAATGCCATCCGAGATTTTGATGCGGTGCGTGCGGCATTAGGTCACGACAAAATTGCCATTTATGGTGGGTCATACGGCACACGTGCAGGTTTAGTGTATATGCGAATGTTCCCTGAATCATTAAGTAGCGTAATATTAGACAGTGTTGGTCCCATTGAAGTACCTATTGGCTTATTTGGCAAGAGTTCAGCGCGTTCTTTTGCAATGTTGATAGAAAACTGTCAAAAAGAAGTTGCTTGTAATAACGCTTATCCTAATTTAGAGCATGAATTTAGCCAAGTACTGAACAAGCTTGCTCTAACACCAATCTCTATGAATATTCCACATCCACGTTTAGGCACTCATACCACTCTAAATATCAGTAAAAATAAATTTCTATCAACTATTTTTATGCAGCTATACGGCATTGATGGGCGTTCATTAGTACCGTTAGTCATTCATCAAGCATTTTTAGGAAACTTTGCGCCATTTGCTGGCTTAACCGCGGTAACTGAAGGAGGTATGGGCATGTCAGTTGGTTTGACCTTTAATATTGTTTGTAATGAAGATATGCCTAAAGTAACCGAAGCAATGCTTAAAGCGGATGCGGATAATAAATTTAATGGCAATGTTAGCCATTTAGCATGGCAAGAAGCTTGCCCGTTATGGCCACAATATCGTCCTAACGAATCATTTTATCAACCGGTAACTGTGAATATTCCAACCTTAATTATTTCCGGTGATTTAGACCCAGTAACACCGCCAAGTAATGGTGACTTTACCGCAAAAACATTACCGAATAGCAAACATATCGTGATGAAGAATAGTGGTCACACTCCCGGGGTATCTGGTTGTGCCATTAGTGTCATTAATGAATTTTTAAATGAAAATAATCCTCATGAATTAGATGAGTCTTGTTTGGATGACATTCCGGCTGAGTCATTTATGACTGGCTTAAACGGCGGAATATAAGGAAGTAATCATGATTGAAGTAAATAACTTACATAAAAGTTTTAAATCAAAAAAAGAAACGGTTATAGCACTCGATGGCTTGTCGTTTCAAGCAAAAGACGGTGAGATTACCGGTATTCTAGGACCTAATGGCGCAGGAAAAACCACTTGCTTACGCACGCTTTACGGCTTGCTTTCAGCTGATGAAGGCTTTGCCACCATTGACGGTATTAAAGTGACAGAAAATCCACTTGCTGCACGAGCAAAGTTAGGTATTTTTCCCGATAAATTTGGCTTGTATGAACGCTTAACTGCTTATGAGCAAATTGATTATTTTGCCAGCCTACATGGCTTAACAGGCAAAGCGAAAAAACAAGCGATTGAAACTGTGCTCACTGATTTAGAAATGCAAGAACTTGCCCACCGTAGAACAGCTGGTTTTTCTCAAGGTCAGCGGATGAAAGTAACTTTAGCGCAAGCGCTTGTTCATCAACCACAAAACTTTGTTCTTGATGAGCCTACTCGTGGTTTAGATGTAATGAGTACTCGTGTATTGCGTAATTATTTAGCTAAGTTCAAAGAGAAAGGGCATTGCATCTTGTTTTCATCACACGTGATGCAAGAAGTGGCCGCACTTTGTGATCGGGTGATCATTGTTGCTAACGGTAAGTTAGCAGCACAAGGCACACCACAGGAGTTATGTGATTTAGCGGGAGAAAGCCATTTAGAAGAAGCATTTGTCAAGCTAATAGGCTCAGACGAAGGAGTTGCAGCATGATCCAGTTTAAAGCGTTATTAATAAAAGAATTAAAAGAAGCGTTTCGTGACAAGCGTGCTTTACTGGTAGCATTAAGTATGGGGTTGTTAGCTCCGGTGATGATCATGGTAATGTCAAAAACCATGATCAAAGACTTTGTTGATAATCCGGCTGTTTATGTAAAGTTTACTGGCGCTGAACATGCTCCGAAACTAATCAAAGCCTTTAAAGATGAAAATATATTAGCTTTTGCTGATGTCCCTGAAGAAGATCATCGAGTTTGGGATCAATGGAACGTGGAATTAATTATTCCTGATACTTTTGCTCAAGACTTGAGCGAAGGGAAACCAATAGATGTAATTTTACGTGCAGACTATAGTGAAAAAGCATTAGGTTCACCTTTACGTCGAATAAAAGATGAAATACGTAAATATTCACGAATTATCGGTTACAAACGCTTATTAGTTCGTGGTATCGATGTCAAATTATTGCAGCCTTTAAAACTGCAAGAACAAGATACAGCACTGCCAACCAGTAATGCGATGATCATCACCTTAATGTTAGGTTTGTACTTGATGATGGGGGCATTTATTTCTGGTCAATCGATTTCAATTGACTCTAGTGCTGGTGAACGTGAGCGTAATGTTTTAGAAATGTTACTGTGTCAGCCGGTGAGTACACTTAAAATTGTTATGGCGAAATTGATGTGTTCAAGTTTAATTGCCATCATTTCGGTGACGTTAATGCTCAGTCTAACGACAGTATCGGTCAGTTTTGTCGATTTAACAAAAATAGGTGCAACCTTTAATTTAGATGTTTTCACTTTTGTCGCCTTACTTTTGTTATTGATCCCATTGTGTTTCTTAGCTGCGGCATTACAGCTTTTCTTCGCCTTTCAAGCGAAAACCTTTAAAGAGGCACAATCAACCGTCGCTATGTTGATCATGATCCCAACGATGATCCCCGTTGCTATGATGATCATGGATAGCAAACCGGCATGGACTGAATGGGCGCCTATCGCGGGTCAATCACTGCTGATGGAAGATTTATTTAAAGGTCTGCCTGTTGATTGGGCCGCGTTAATTGTCACCAGTGGTGCAACTATCGCGCTAACGGTTGGATTGGTATTGACCTTGGCGAAAAAGTTAACTTCAGAAAAAGTAGTGATGTCTTTAAGTTAAAATGATGCCAGTGGATTGTTTATTATGAATAACTCAGTAGAATCAGTGTTAAATCAACAAAGTCGTAATCAAACGATAAAAGCTGACGCTGCGAGTTATTCATTGGAACAATCATTGAAGCAACATAAAACTAGTCATCAAGCAACATTTACCCAATGGATGACGGAGCACGAAAAGCTACTCCGTCATATCATTACCGGTTTTGAAGCAAAGCCAGCGATTCAAGATGAATTATTTCAGGAGATTGCGTTAAATATATGGCGTGCATTACCTAAGTTCAGAAACGATTCGGCAGTGAAAACTTTTGTGGCTCGTATTGCTCATAATATTTTAGCGACCCATGTTGCGAAAGCGGTAAGAACAATAAAGGCGGATCAAGACTTAACTGATGTGCCACAAGAAGCTGAGCAAGACCTTAAACAGCCGACTCCTTTTCAATCACTTGACCAAAAACAACGACAACAACGTTTAGCCCAAGCTATTCGTCAACTCAAACTTGATCAACAGCAAGTGATAACTTTGGCCTTAGAAGGCATGAGTTATCAAGAAATTGCTGAAGTATTAGCCATAACTACCAATTTAGTTGGTGTCCGTTTACAGCGTGCAAAAGCTGCGTTAACTCAATTGTTGGAGGCAGCATGAATAAAGACAATACCCCTATGAATGAAAACAAAACATCAGCTGAACATGAAGAAAACATCATTGAACCATCAATACTTGATGAACAATGGGCTGAATTATCACAAGACTGGCAAGCGCAACCCTATGAGAAAACGGATGTTAAAGTATTGTTGAGCAAAACCAAGAGAAGAACACTTTGGGCGAAAACATGTTTTGCTTTAAATGTTGTTGCAACGGTCGGTTTGCTTATTTCATTTATTTACGGTGTTATTGAAGGAGAGTTTGGTGATCCTTTTAATACCTACTTAGGAGCCGGCGGTCTGATTTCACTGGTTTTTGTTTATTATGAAATTAAAATCCGCGCCTCAACATGGTCAAAAATTAGTGATAGCCCTGATCAAGCACTTGAAAATGCTCTGGCCGGCTGTGAGTCTTCAATGGAGTATATGATTTTAACCAAGTGGTCATGTCTACCTTTTACAATTCTGGCTAACTGGTTAGCTTTTACCTTAGCAGTAGACAGTGAAAAATCTATGGTCTCGGCATTTATTTTAATTAATGCTTTGTTGCTTTTGATATATGCCATTACCGAATTTATTCATCGAAAACGTAAAAATGAATATCAACAATTATTGTTGCTTCAATCTGAATTAAAGTCCGAAGAGTGATTTGTTATTGAAATTAAATTCAGGAACACATTGGTTGTTCTGTTTTTAATTCGTTGATCTTCGTTTTTAAATTCGATATATTAGCGTCAGAGCGAATAAGATCTCGCCAATGAATTATTTCACCGCATATTTAACGAAACTAACGAGTATAGCTCAGCACAAAATGAGCTAATTTTTGTTACTTTTAACATATACAAAATCGGCTATTTCAGGCAAAATGTGCGGCAATTAAATTGAGTGATAACGGCTAAGTTATCAAACTGATTACTTGAGGATAAAACATGTTTACACGTGATATGAATATTGCTGATTTTGATCCAGAACTTTATCAAGCAATGAGCAATGAAGTTGTTCGTCAAGAAGAGCACATTGAATTAATTGCTTCTGAAAACTACTGTAGCCCGCGTGTACTTGAAGCTCAAGGTTCACAACTTACTAACAAATACGCAGAAGGTTACCCTGGTAAGCGTTATTACGGTGGTTGTGAATATGTTGATGTCGCTGAGCAATTAGCTATTGACCGTGCTAAAGAATTATTTGGTGCTACTTATGCTAACGTACAGCCTCATGCTGGTTCACAAGCTAATGCAGCAGTTTTCCAAGCATTAGTTAAGCCTGGCGGTAAAGTGTTAGGTATGAGCTTAGCTCATGGTGGTCACTTAACTCATGGTTCACATGTTAATTTTTCTGGAAAATCTTATGAAGCTATTCAGTATGGTTTACACCCTGAAACTGGCGATATCGATTACGAAGAATTAGAACGTTTAGCTGTAGAGCACAAGCCAGAAATGATTATTGGTGGTTTCTCAGCATTCTCAGGTGTTGTTGACTGGGCACGTATGCGTACGATTGCTGATAAAGTTGGCGCTTACTTCTTTGTTGATATGGCTCACGTTGCTGGCTTAATTGCTGCAGGTCTTTACCCTAACCCAGTTCCACATGCGCATGTTGTAACTACAACTACGCATAAAACATTAGCTGGCCCTCGTGGTGGTTTAATTGTTTCAGGTTGTGATGATGCTGCTATTTATAAAAAATTAGACAGTGCTGTTTTCCCTGGTGGTCAAGGTGGCCCATTAATGCATATCATTGCAGCAAAGGCTGTTGCATTTAAAGAAGCATTATCTCCAGAGTTTAAAGCGTACCAAGAAGGTGTTTTAGCTAACGCTTTAGCCATGGTAGAAGTACTACAAGATCGTGGTTACAAAGTCGTATCTAACGGTACTCAAAACCACTTATTGTTACTTGATTTAATCGATAAAGATATTACTGGTAAAGATGCTGATGCCGCGTTAGGTAGAGCACACATTACAGTGAACAAAAACTCAGTGCCAAATGATCCTCGTTCTCCATTTGTTACTTCAGGTCTACGTTTAGGTACTCCAGCGATTACTCGTCGTGGTTTTGGGACTGAAGAAACTAAGATATTAACTGGCTTAGTTTGTGACATTCTTGATGATATTGAAGATGAAGAAGTTAGCAAACGTGTGCAAGCACAAGTTAAAGAATTATGTGCTCGTTTCCCTGTTTACCAAAAGTAAATGCTGGAATGAAAAACTAATTCACTAATATCAGTGAATTTATATTAAAATGGTCGCCTTGAGCGGCCATTTTTTTTGTCCGTAAACTTAGCTTAATCTCCGTAGGTAAATCATGTATTGTCCATTTTGTTCAGCGAATGACACTAAAGTCATCGATTCACGTTTAGTTTCTGATGGTCATCAAGTTAGGCGTCGTCGTGAATGTTTAGCATGTCACGAACGTTATACTACCTTTGAAAGTGCTGAATTAGTGATGCCAAGAATTATAAAACGTGATGGTAGCAGAGAACCGTTTAATGAAGATAAAATGCTAAGTGGTTTGACGCGCGCACTAGAAAAACGCCCTGTAAGCATGGAACAAATAGAATTGGCGGTAAATAAGTTAAAGTCTCAAATGCGTGCCACTGGCGAGCGAGAGATTACCAGTGGAATGTTAGGCGATTTAATTATGGCACAACTTAAAGAATTAGATAAAGTTGCCTACTTACGTTTTGCCTCTGTTTATTTATCCTTTGAAGATATTAGTGAATTTGCCGATGAGATCACACGATTAGGTAAAGAAAAAAACGGTAGAACTAAAAAAGTTAAACCAGCAAAAATGGCTAAATAATATGATAATACAAGGGGATATGAACAAGTCAGTATTTACTAAACATGATTTTACCGAACAAGATCATAAGTTTATGTTAAGAGCGATTTGTTTAGCTAAACAAGGGCACTTCACAACGACTCCCAACCCTAGAGTTGGTTGTGTGTTGGTAAGCTACAAAGAGGGGAACGGCCGCGTTATTGGTGAAGGTTATCATCAAAAGGCAGGGCAAGGGCATGCCGAGGTTAATGCGCTAGCACAAGCAAAAGCAAATAACTTTTCCTTATTAAAAGGGGCTACCGCCTATGTCACTCTTGAGCCTTGCAGCCACTTTGGTCGTACACCACCATGCGCACAAGCATTAATTGATGCTGGTGTGAGCCAAGTTATCGCTGCCATGGTTGATCCCAATCCACGAGTGTCGGGTAATGGTTTAGCTATATTAGAAAAGGCGGGCATTACGGTTAAATCTGGTTTGTTAGAGCAAAGTGCTAGGCTGCTTAACATCGGTTTTATACATCAGATGGTTAATAAGCTTCCTTATGTACGCTGTAAATTAGCAGCAAGTCTCGATGGAAAAACAGCCATGGCCAGTGGTGAAAGTAAGTGGATTACCTCTGCAGACGCACGACAAGATGTTCAGCGATTACGAGCACAGAGTTGCGCAATTATTACCGGTGCAAATTCAGTGCTTTTTGATAACGCTAAGATGACGGTACGCTGGTCTGAGCTGGGTGAGTTGAAAAATAATTACCCACCGGAAACTCTTCGCCAGCCATTACGCATTGTTATCGATAGTCAGAATAGGTTAACGCCAGATCTGGCATTATTTGAACATGAGTCGCCAATTTTGCTTGTTAATGGCATAGCGCAAGACGATGTTGAAAATAAAGTTGAGTCAGATCTTGAAAACTTACCAAAATGGCCTCATTTCGTAGAACAGGTGCAATTACCTTTGGTGAAGAACGCTCAAGGTAAATTGAAAATAAATTTAAAGGCTTTGTTAGAGTATCTAGCCAAGCAAGGGCTCAATGATATTTTAATTGAGTCGGGGGCACAATTAAGTGGTGCCTTTATTGAGCAAAATTTAGTTAATGAACTTATTCTTTATCAAGCCCCTAAACTAATGGGTGGCGATGGAAAAAGTTTAGTGGAAATGTCTTCAATTTCAAAGTTAAACCAAGCCAAGGCATTAACCATAAGTGATATTCGAATGGTCGGTGGGGATATCCGCATCACTAGCAAACTTACACAACATTAAATAGAGAAGTCTATGTTTACAGGAATTATCGAAGCTGTTGGCTCTATAACAGCCATCAATGTTAATGCCCAAGGTGCTCGTTTAGTTATTGATACTAATAGCTTGGACATGAGTGATGTTAAACTGGGTGACTCCATTGCAACTAATGGTATTTGCCTAACGGTAGTTGATTTTGATAAGAGCAAGAGTAATGGCAGTTATAGTGCTGATGTATCTAATGAAACACTGCAGCGTACTGGTTTTGCCAACTATAAGGTTGGCAGTAAAGTAAACCTAGAAAAAGCAATGTTGGCTAGTACACGTTTTGGTGGACATATGGTTTCAGGCCATGTAGATGGCGTTAGTGAAATATTAGCCATTAACAACAATGGTAATAGTATTGAGTACTGGTTAAGTATGCCAAAAGAATTAGCGCATTATATTGCTGAGAAAGGCTCAGTGACTATTGATGGCACTAGCTTAACGGTGAATTCACTTGCTGAAAATGGGGCAAAGGGGAAATTTCGATTAACGATAGTGCCACACACGGTAAAAGAAACCATCTTTGCTGAGTACCAAGTAGGAAGTAAAGTAAATATTGAAGTGGACTTAATAGCTCGCTACTTAGAACGGTTATTGACTAAAAACAATGATAGTGAGCATGCAACTAAGTCGAACATTAGCGAATCCATGTTAGCTAAAGCAGGTTTTATTAAGTAACCTTTTTAGCAAAAAATGATAAATATTAGTGAAAGATTAAACGCTGAGTCCATCTACGTTATGAACTCATAAAATATCTCAATAAGAATAGTTAAAATAGGCTAACAGCATAGCTAGCCATTTAAAGAGGCCGAAATGAATTTAAATACCCCACAAGAAATCATCGCAGATATTGCTTTAGGCAAGATGGTTATTTTAATGGATGATGAAGACCGAGAGAATGAAGGCGACTTTATCATGGCCGCTGAAAAAGTGACCCCAGATGCAATAAATTTTATGGCAACTCATGGTCGCGGTTTAATTTGCATGCCAATGAGCCGTGAAAAGTGTGAAATACTCAAGCTACCATTAATGGTAGATAAAAATGATGCACAATTTAGTACTAATTTTACTGTTTCAATTGAAGCGGCAACAGGTGTAACAACCGGTATTTCTGCTGCTGATCGTGCAACCACTGTACTTGCGGCTGCAAATAAAACAGCAACTAATTTAAGCATTGTTCAACCTGGTCATATCTTCCCGTTAATCGCTAAAGATGGCGGTGTACTTAATCGCGCAGGTCATACTGAAGCGGGTGTTGATTTAGCGCGTATGGCGGGCTTCGAATCTGCTGCAGTTATTGTTGAGATCTTAAATGAAGATGGCACGATGGCACGTCGCCCTGATTTAGAAATCATTGCCAAAAAACATGATATTAAAATGGGCACTATTGCCGATTTAATTGAATTTAGAAATGCAACTGAAACCACGATTGAGCGCGTTTCTCAGTGTAAGTTACCAACGGCTTTTGGTGAGTTTGATTTAACGGTATTTAAAGATACGATTGATGGGCAAGCCCACTTTGCCTTAACTAAAGGTGAAATCAAAGCCGAAGAGCCTACGTTAGTTCGCGTTCACTTAGAAAACACCTTCAGAGACTTGTTATTTAGTCAGCGTGAAAGTGTTGCCACTTGGCCTATGGCGAGTGCGTTAGAAAAAATAGCGAAAGAAGGTGGTGTACTGGTCTTATTAGGCAAACACGAGTCGGCAGCTGAATTAATAAACTTGGTAGAAAAGTATGCCAAAGTAGATGCTGGTGAAACGGTTAAAGAAGTTAATCGCCACATAGGCTCGCGTAATGTTGGTGTCGGCTCACAAATTCTAGCAAATTTAGGTGTGAGTAAAATGCGTTTATTGAGCTCACAAACTAAATATCACTCATTGTCAGGTTTTGGCTTAGAAGTTGTAGAGTATATAGCTGACTAACGTTTTATTTCGTATTTTAGATTAATAAAAGGTGCTTATAATAAGCACCTTTTTTACTTTTATAGTTAGTGAAATGTGCTTTTTAAAAAGCATAGTGTCCTGAAAGCCCTAAAGAAAACTGCATAGCTTGCTCTATCTCGATATCATCAAGTGCAAAGGTAATAGCATACCACGAGCTACTATATTGTATTTCAGGAGAATAGTGCTCTAAATCTAACATAAACCTCAATGCACTATTTTCAAATTCAAATTCTACACCGGCATAATAAAAATTAACCTCTCCTTGTCGCTTATAGCGGGCAAGATAGCCTAAAGAGAAGCTCTCATTGATAGAATTTTCTACTTGATATTTGGCGATTAAATTAACTTGTTCAGGTAAGGTAAAATCAAAATCTTTAGCACCAAAAATACCACGGTATAGGGGTAAATATGACTTACCACCAAGGCTATTGATAAAAGTGCCATCTGTATCGACGTTACCTTGGCTAAAACCTAAGCTTTTCATGCTAAATTGTGTATATAAATCTTTAATATCAACGTCAATAATAAAGTTATCAGTTACTTGCCAATTGACAGCTAAATCAAGCGTTATCCCATAACCATCGGTTTCCCATTTATTTTTGTTATTAGTGTGTTTTAAGAAGTTTTTATCATTGTAATACTCAGTAATCTCGGCAGTTCCAGTAATATTATTATTATTATCACCAAAAATTTCACCGGTTATTTGAGACTCCCTGCTAGCACTAACATCCCAGTAACCTAGATTAATCTCAGTTGAAAATCCGTCAAATTGCCATTGATATCCAACCCTAAAACCATTACTACGTTGGTGATGTAATTGTAATGCAAGCTGATAACTGGCTCGTGTAGTCAGTGGTTGATCGGTACGCTCTAAATAAAAAGCTTGTGCAGTATCGGGATTAGTAAAGACAAAATAATCAATTCGGTGGGCAACATTAAACGATATGTTTTCCCAATAAGCTTTTAAGCCTGTTTCATTTTGAGTAAAGCCAATACTTGAATCTGTTGCTGGGGCTTGCTTCCACTCATCTTCAATAAGTTGTTTTATCGGTAAAATATTACTATAAGATTCACTTAATACATAAGCAGAAATATTATTATTGAATTGTTTATTATTAGCGTAACTTTTTTTTGCCCAAACAGTGCAAAATAAGGCAGTTAACGTAACAGCACAAAGTAAATTAATCTTCACTAATACTCCTTATTGGAAGAAAATGATCATTTGTTAGCTTATAAAAAATGCCAGTCATTGATGACTGGCATTTTAACTTAACCTAAACGACTATTGTTAAGTAGCTATTTGCGAAGCAAAGTTTATAAACTTTCTTCTTCTTGTATACCATCATTATCAATATCTGCATAAACAATAAAAATAGCGCCATCTCTATCTTCAATCGTTGCAGCAACAATAGCTGTTGGACCAACCAGGATTTGTCCTAGTACTTGTGTACCTGTAGCATCTTCGTCAGGTTCATTTAGTACTAATACTACACCATCAGCATTATTAGCTGTTAAGCGGCCTTCTACTTCGGTGTTGTAATGGGCAGTAAATGAACGTTGCGTATCTGCATCAGGTAAACGGTAGCTCATATCAAGATCAAAAGTACCCTCTTCAAGTGCGCTTCTTTCGCCTGATAGTTGTATTTTAACTTGGTAGTCACCTAGGATGGCTTCTAACGTTAGTGCTGCATTAATATCAAGGAAGCTCTCTTCGTCTTCTAATGAATTAGTAGCGTCAGCTGCTGTGTTGTATCCATCAAACAGGGTGGTACTATCAGCTGTCAATGCATTAACTTCCTCTTCTGACAAGGTAACATTGATGTTACCTATCTCATCGACATTCGTAGATAAATGTGACTGACGGGCATTGGTTACCCATCCTTTATAAGCATCTAAAGCATTTGTAACGGTAAATGGGTTAAAAGGGCTATGCCAGTCTAATTGCACCTCTGCATAGGAATCAGCAAAATAATAAGACTCATCTTCAGCAAGAGCAACACCATTGGCATCCGTTAATATGCCTTCAGCATTGATGTACTCACTATATGTAACAGATCTATTCAGATGGTCGGCAATATCATCACCATTCCCGTCAATAGGGGTGATTCTATAGAGTCGATAGAAGTCGCCATCATCAGCATTGGTAGTCCTTAATATGGTAACTTCTGCTACATCTAAGCCTATATCTTTAGTAACGTAGGTTCTACTATCTGAGAAACTAGAGCCGTCACCATAAAGCGTTGTTCTATCAAAGACAAAGTTTCCTGAGCTAGTATAATCTACGCTGTAAGTTCTGGTATTAGACTCATCGGTAACAGTTACCGTATT
>MAAB01029021.1_pt1 | contig 27752 bp, 15 predicted proteins | sample 1115991 | NCBI WGS metagenome assembly MAAB01 (sample SAMN04961124, study PRJNA320927) | seawater metagenome | isolation source: sample BD02T18 sea water enriched with oil for 18 days | place: USA:Gulf of Mexico | collected 2013-07-27
CCTGACTACTTTACGTTAGCCAAGCCATATAGGTTGTGTTACTAATTAATAGTTAAACGCTAAAAACTAAAACTAGCACTGGTATAAAAGTATCTTCCACGGCTTGAATGTAATGAACCGTCATAACCAAAGGTTGTATCAGCCAATGGTGGCTCTTGGTCAAAGATATTATTAATACCAAAACTTAGGCTTAACCCCTCATAGCCCATAAACTCTTTACGAGTTACGTAAGTATTTGCTCGAGTTTGCGCTTTAGAGGTATAGAATGTTGTTACGCTATCAACGGTTTTTGATACGCTGGTATTATCTACTTCACCAACATATTTAACAAATACACCTGCGCCCCATAGCGCATCAGTTGATTTCCATTTTAATGATGCGGTTGCTTGCCATTCTGGGATACTATTTGACCCAACGATATCACCCACTGCAGTACCTAATACGCTAGGATCGGCACCAGCATCAACAATCAACGATGCATCACCGCCAGCTTCTTGGTCAAACTTTAATGTTCTAGCACCATTTAACGAGAAACCAAAATCACCAATTGATGTATCCAAATCATAGTTAACAGCAATATCGTAGCCAGTAATCGTACGAGTATTGAGGTTTTCGTAACGACGATTAATTTGAACAATTTCCCCTAATGGATTGTCAGCGTCAATAGGGCCTCGAATAACGTCAGGATTTGATGAACCTTCGCCTCTTGCTATCAAGTCTAAACGTGAAATATTTTCATCAGAAAGAACACCAACAGTACCTGTTGTCTCAATTTCCCACCAATCATAGGTAAAGGTTAAATTATCCATTAGCTGAAGTGTTAAACCTACACTTATGTTTTCACTTTCTTCCGCTTTTAAATTTTTGTTACCTGATGTAGAAAGATTATAATTACCATTACCAGAGCCACCATCAGCTAAAGTATCAGCATTAACAACAACGTTTCCATTGGCATCGAGGTTAGGCGCTCTAAAACCTTTAGATACAGCCCCTCTAAATTGCAGCATTTCAACCGGGAACCACGAAACGGCCATTTTAGGTCGAGTTATATCGCCGATATCACTAAAGTCTTCATAACGTGCAGCTAATTGCACATCTAAACTATGAATAGCAGGAAGGTCCGCTAACAATGGTAAAGCAAGCTCAACATAAGCAGAAAAGACTTTACGCTCGCCAGAGACATCAAGGCGAACACTACTGCCTTGTAAACTACTTAGGTTAACTGGATCAGCATTACCTTCAACAAAAGGTTCTGAGCCATCAAAGTTTGAACTATTGTCTTCATCTAAGGTTTCTTTTCGATATTCTAAACCGAAAGCTAGACCAGCTTCACCACCAGGTAATTCAAACATAAATGGATTTGAAGCTTTAAAATCTACCATTGTTAATGATGTTTTCGCACTACGTTGAGCGGTAGTTAAAAAAGGGTTAATACTAGATTGTGGATTAGGCGTTGAATCTATAATACTTGCTGGATTATCCGGATTAACACCGGTAAAAGGGTTGTAAGCATCAGCAGTATCTAAACTTAACTGGGCTAATAATAAAGGAGAGCTAATACGATTACTCATATTATCGTCAGTTTCTGCTTCACTGTATAATACACCCGTATCCCAATCCCAGTCATCGTAGGTACCACGCAAACCATTTAAGAAACGGTAACTCGTACTTTCTACTTCAACTTGGCGTGGGCCAACATCAGTTGGGCGAATACGTAAATTATACCCAAGACCTTCAACCGGTACTACGGCTGGATCTAAACCGGCAATACGATTAGGGTTTACACGACCGTCGGCAAAATTAACTGGACCAAAAGGGTTGTAATAACTGTGAGCGGGTACATCAAATGTCCCATTACTTAAAATGGCTGATTGCTCCCATTGACGCTTAGTTTTAGAACGGTAATAAGTTGACTCGTTATAAAATTCCATGCCATTATCAAATTCATGACTTAAGCTAGTAAAAAGATTTAACCGATCAATATCAGGTACTAAGGTACGTTCTTCATTACGATTAGGTCGTAATGCCCTATCGTGGCTACCTGCTGCATCAAGACAGACATCGCCCATAACACCGCCGCCGGATGCTAAAGCACCACCACCACAACTGCCAGCAGATTGTTGTTCACCAGCATTATTAATATATGAAACAGGACGAACAATGTAATCATCAATACTGCTCGGTAAACCTATATAATGTAAGTCTGCATAAGGTTCTAAAGTTGAGCGGTTATCAAAATCGGTATCACCAGCAAATTCTAAAGGCGCTCTTGAACGTAAATCTTGATTACTAGAGAAACCATTTTCTGACGCTTGTAAACCGGTTTTCTTAGCATAGTTTGCACTAATCATGAAAAATGTTTGGCTGTTATTAAATTCAAAACCTTTGTTGCCCGATAAAGTAAAATCATTACGATCGGTGCCTTGCTCTGCGCCATAACGCACTTTAAAGTTGCCACCTTCAAAATTTTCTTTGGTCACGTAATTCACTACGCCCGCAACAGCATCAGAGCCATACAATGCACCAGCACCATCACGTAAAACTTCAACACGAGAAAGCCCTGAAACAGGTAAGGTATTAGAGTTAACCGATGTTACCGGTACGCCAAAGTTTGTTTGAGTAATAGGATGATTAACCATACGGCGACCATTCAGTAACACTAAGGTATTGCCTTCACCTATGCTACGTAAGTTAACCGAGCCAACATCACCACGTGCTGCATTTGTTCCGGTATTACCACCTCGAGTGCCAGTAAAACCAACGGCGCCTATTTGAGGAATAGAACGTAAAAGCTCATCCCCATCTAGAGCGCCAGTTGCGATAATATCTTCAGCACTAAGCTCAGTAACAGGTAAAACACTTGTCATAGTGCTGCCCTTGATGTTTGAACCTACAATAGAAATTCTTTCAACTTCTTCCTCTTTTACTTCTGTGTTATCTGCTGCAAAGGCTACTTGAGAGGTAAGTGCTGTTAGCACGCATAAACTCAAATGTGATAGTTTAGATTTAAATATTGATCTATCTTTCATGATATCCACCATTGTAATTTCGCTTGTTTTATAATTGTCAGGTTATTAGCTACCTGATCATTTAGTTACGTTTTGTTCACATTAACCATGAACTTAAATCACACCTTTCACAATTGACCCTTTGTTACTCACCCATAACCTGAGGTTATGCGCTCATTTTTAATCACTCAATTCTTAGTGAAATTGCTAAGGTAGATGTTCTTCGTAATCACGTTATTAAAGTTTAGTATAAGGTTTGAATGCAGTAAAATTGCACCAAATTAATTTAGTTCTAAAGACTAGGAGTCATAACCAGCACAAGCTATAACAACTTGTGCCAGCCACGTTTTAAGCGTAATTTAAGTAACCTCAACTCTGGATAAGCAAAGTTACTCAACAAGCTATTTTAGGCGCTATCATCGTTGGCATTACTACCAATAACCCGTTATTGGGTATGTAACACCGCCTTGTTATCACCAAAACTATCAATGTTGAGACGAATGAATACGCCTACAACATGTATTATTTTTATATGTGATTGATAATAAGGAGATTACCATGCAAATCAACATTCATTAACCAGAGTTGAGGTTAAGTAAGCAATGTCCGTATTTGACGATTAGCAAAGTACAACTTATCAATATGCACCCTACCCGCTGTTTTTAAATCATCTATCACCCTTGTTACTCGATTAAGGTCAGAAACCTTACTTGCCGCCCAAAGCTCAATCGCCGTTTCTGGAGAAGCTTCCGGATTACGACTAACAATAACAACAACAAGTTTTTCACGGAATTCCAGCAAATCAAGTAACAGACTAAAGCGTGCTAGTCTTGACCAATGATCTTTAGTTTTTACTTTTTCCGTTTGCTCTATTAACCATGCAAGGCCAAGCAACTTACTGACTTGACAATAACAAGGCAGTATTTTATTCACTGACAATTTCAGTTCAAAAGCGGTTTTAACTATGTCACAAAACACCACACTTGAGACTTTCAATTGATGAATTTTATCCACGATAATCAAGCCATCAACCTCACTTTCTAATTGATAAAGTGACTCATCTACTGGTGAAAAAGGCAAAGTAATTTCGTCGTCCTCAAGCTGTTGTAAGGTATTTATTCCAGGAGAATATCGCTGCACTATCGTTTCAATACTCTCATCAGCATTAGCATGGTTAATAAACCAAATAGCCATCAGGCGATAAAAACGTTGCACTTCTACCATCATTTTAATTTGTATTTTAGCGCTTACTGTATTAGATAATGACTCTATTTCATTCCAAATATCATCAAGTGAAAATACTTCTTTAGCAATAACAAATGCTTTTACTATTTCCGAGATTGTTGCGCCTGTTTGTTCCCTAACTGCATGAATACCACCGCGGTTAAAAATCTCATTAGCAATACTAGTGGCAATAATTTGCTTAGCCAAAGGGTGACTAATAATTGCTTGATTATGATTTTGTGCTAACACACTAGGAAAGGCTGATAATAAATATTTTTCAAAGTAGTTATCAGTAATTAACGCTTTTTCTTGTAATAGAGCATTGTGAACATCCATTTTTGAATAAGCCATTAATACCGCTAACTCTGGCCGTGTTAACCCTTTTTGAGCATTGTTTCTTGCTTGTAATTCTTCATCATCAGGCAAGTACTCTAGTTCACGATTTAACTCGGCACTATTGACTAGGTATTGAGTTAAACGAGTAAAGCTATCAAAGTGGAATTGGCTATTAGCCTCATCGATACTCAGCGCTTGCGCTTGGTAATAATTATTACGCAGCACCATATCGCCAACTTCTCCGGTCATTGCTTCTAATAAGGCATCACGCTGTGCTTTAGTCATTTTTTCGTTATCAACTAAACCATTCAGTAAAATTTTAATATTTACTTCATTATCTGAGCAATTAACCCCAGCAGAGTTATCTACTGCATCGGTATTGATTTTACCGCCACCTTTAGAGAATTCAATTCGAGCTAATTGGGTACAGCCTAAGTTACCGCCTTCGCCAATAACCTTACATTGCAATTCATTACCATTGACTCGTAGGGCATCATTACTTTTATCACTTACCTCGGTATTAATTTCATTACTGGCTTTTACATAGGTGCCAATACCGCCAAACCAAAGTAAGTCGGCTGTAGATTTCAATATACAACGTATTAGCTCATCCGGAGATAACTTCATTATTTTGCTATCGATATTGAGCAACTGCTTTATTTCAGCTGTTAATTGAATATGTTTTACTGCTCGGCTATAGACACCGCCACCGGTAGAAATTAATGCTTTGTTATAATCCTGCCATGACGATCTATCAAGATGATAAAGTCTGCTGCGCTCATCATAACTTAACAAGGCAACTGGGTTAGGATCGATAAATATATCACGATGATCAAAAGCAGCCACCAGCTTAATTGTTTTAGAAGATAACATGCCATTACCAAAGACATCTCCTGACATATCCCCAATACCAATGGCACTAATTTCATCTTTTTGTACATCAACACCCATTTCTCTAAAGTGCCTTTGTACAGAAACCCAAGCACCTTTAGCGGTTATGCCCATTTTTTTATGATCATAACCAACACTACCACCAGAAGCGAAAGCATCGCCTAGCCAGAAGCCATAATCATCGGCTAAACCATTGGCGATATCAGAGAAGGTTGCCGTGCCTTTATCTGCGGCAACCACCAAGTAACTATCATCGCCGTCAAAACAAATAATCCCTTTTGGTTTAACAATGCCCTCAGGGGTATTGTTATCGGTAAGATCTAACAAAGCTGAAATAAAAATTTTGTAACAAGCAATCGCTTCAGCAGTAACCATTTCTCTAGAGCCATTTAACGGTAATTGCTTGGGTACAAAGCCACCTTTTGCACCTTGCGGTACAATGACCACATTTTTAACTTGTTGTGCTTTTACCAAACCTAAGACTTCAGTACGAAAATCTTCTCGTCGGTCAGACCAACGTAAGCCACCACGAGAAACCAAGCCAAAGCGTAAATGAACCCCTTCAACACGAGGAGAATAAACAAAGGTTTCAACAAAAGGCCTAGGCTGAGGCGCATCATCTATTTCACCACTGCGAATTTTAAATGAACAATAGGTTTTCGGCTCACCAGTAGCTGACACTTGATAAAAATTAGTTCTAACTGTTGCTGAAATAGCAGCAATAAAATTACGAATAATCCTGTCATGATCAATCTTTTGGACCGTAGCTAACGCTTGTAAAAGTTCGGTTTTTATTTCATCGGTAGCTAATTCACGTTCGCTAACATCTCTCGATGTTAAGGCAAAACGTGATTCAAATAGGTTGATCAAGCCATGGACAATGCTAGGGTAGTTGATCAAAGCTTGTTGGAAATATTCTTCTGAATAGCCCAGTCCTAATTGGCGCAAGTATTTGCCATAGGCACGAATAATAACAATTTGCCTGATATTTATATTGGCTGACAATAACAATTTGTTATAGCCATCGTTTTCAATATTTCCCAGCCAAACTTGTGCCAATGCCTGCTCAAGGTTGATTTTTAAGGTATCAATATCTGCATCTTGATTAGGATATTCAAGGGTATAACTATAAACTTTGCTACTAGTATCACTATTTGAACAGCTGACTTTGAAGCTAAATTCATCCACAGGTCTAAAACCAAACTGCTCAAGAATTGGGATAGAATCACTTAAAGCAATGCTTTGCTCCAAGGTAAATATATTTAGGGTAAGTTCACTGGTACTTTGTGCTGAACGATAAATTTGAAACTGATGAGCATGATCGGTATTTAAAGATTCTAGGCCTTTTATCGCACTGATGGCTTGTTTAGGAGAAAAGTGCTCTCGATAGCCTTTTGAAAAAGCATTATTATATTTATTAAGTAACAAGCCTGCTTGTTGGCCCTGCCATAATTGCGCAATCAGTGTGGTTAAACTTTCGTTCCAACTTTGCGTTTTAGACTCGATACTTGTTATCAGTGCGCTGGTATCGACATCATGTTTAAGACATTCACCTTTTTTTACAATAAAGTGCCACTGAGCGAGATAGTTATCATTAAGCATTGAACGACGAGATAAAACCTCACCTTGATAAACCGTTGATAATTCGTCCTCAATTTCATCGCGCAAGTCCGTACAAAAAGCATCTTTTGAAACAAAAACCAATACTGACACCTGCTTATTATAATCACTCTCCCTTATAAAGGTGCCAGGTTTACTCTTAAGATTAAGGTTATGAATACCTTTGGCCAGAGCAAGTAACTGTTCGACACTACTTTCATATAATTCTCTTTTAGGTAAAGAAGCTAGAATATGAACAAAGTTACGATAGTCATGACTGTCCTGTTTTACCGTAAGGCGCTGCAACACTTGCTTGAGTTTATGGTTTAGAAAAGGAATTTCCTTGGGGTTGAGATTATTAGCCACTTGAGTAAATAAACCAATAAACTGATGAACTGCAATAACCTCACCTTTAGCTGAAAACTCTTTCACATTCACTAGATCTAAATAGTCACTACGATGGATGATTGACTTAAAGTTTGATTTACTCACCATCAAAGATGAGTTTGAATTTACAAAAGAAGTAAATTCAGTACTACTCGGCTTTAACTCTTCATTGCTTAATATGGGTGCGCCTTCACTATTGCGAAAAATACCATAATGACTTTGACTAAGTGGAGACTCTCCGACTCCCTTTACGGCAAAAGAACAATATCCAAGAAAAACGAAATTATCATGACAAAGCCAAGACAAAAAAGATTTAGTCTCATCAACACTGGTTAAGGGGTTGTGGTGATGGTGAATGTTTTGACTTTTTGCCGTCATCAAAGACCAATCAGTAGTTACCTTAGTAATTTGAGAAAGTAACCCTTGTATTTTTTCAACGAGAGCTCCAATAGCAAGTGGATCGAGTTGGTTGGCCAGTTCAATATATAGTACCGACTCATCAGCTAACTGGCTTGATGTGGATTCTTTCTGAAAATCGTTAATTTGTGCGCGGTTAATAACTGGGTGTAAAAGTAGGCTGATTTTATAACCCTGCGAGATTAATAGCTCTGATATAGAATCAACTAAGAAAGCTTTATCATCAGTAATAATATGCAACACGGAAACGTCAGCCAAAACACCTTGTTGCGTTCGGTTTTCTATAACAACTTTATTTTCATGAACTGATCGACATGAAAATGATTGCCATAATGACAATGCCATTTGATAACGCTGCACAATGGATAACATTTCCATTTCATCACTATGTAGACGGAGAAAGAGTTGTGAAGTGAAGCACTCAAAAGCCGTAAGATCTTCTTTGGAATAGTTTTCATTTATATAACTGCATAATTCTAAATTGGTAGTAACATTCACAATAATTTCCCTTCATCTATTTTAATAAGCTTCCTAGTAATAGGCTCTATGACTATAGAAGCATCGCTATAAATAAAGCCTAGCTAGCGTAGCTTAGACTGGCAAATTCATTTTATTGATAAAGGTATAACCAAACATTGTATACCCAAGCCACTTGAAAAGGCGTGTTTCAGGACGCTTGAGCGATTCATGATCAAGGCGCCTCATTTTATTAAGGGTTATTCCCTTAAAAAAGGAGGTAACGAAGAGCATGCTTTGCTCAGGTGTCCCCGCAGGGCTGGTTTAGAAACGCTTTAGGCTACGTTATTGATTTCGACAATAGAATAACTATTCTCTTCAATCAATGCCTTGCCTAAAGGCATTTCTAATTCCAGCTGAAACCTGCATCCTCAGGTAGCTTGGGTATAATTACCTTTCACCCACCCAAGAACCAACACATAACCCAAAGTTATCACCCTCCTAACATTAACTATTATCTCTTTTCATGTTGCTACACTATCTTAAAGTTACCTAATAGACTTACTGACTATGTCATCAATGACAATACTGTCAGTTATCAAAAAATAAGATACCAACATGAGCAGAAAACAAAATATTATTGCTAGTGCAATCAAAGCAAATATTATTGATGACAATTTAACCGTTGTTGGGGTAATGGATTTAGATGGGTTACAAAAAACAGTAGCAGATGCTTACGCAGCTTTCCCTGAAAACTTCTTTCACACATTTGCAGTAAAAGCTAATGCCCTTGTGAATGTGTTAAAGCCACTTCGTGAATACGGCATGGGTGCTGAAGTTGCAAGTCCCGGCGAGTTGATGATTGCACAATCTGCTGGTTTTGAAGCTAAGGATATTATTTTCGATTCACCGGCTAAAACAATCTCGGATTTACGTACTTGCATTAAACATAATATTTCTCTTAATGTTGATAATTTGCAAGAATTAGAAAGAATTGACCATTTAATCAAAGAGTTTCCAAACACTAAATCCGTTATTGGTTTTCGTATTAATCCACAAATAGGTAGTGGCAAAATAGCCTCTACCAGTACTGCAACAGCGACGTCAAAGTTTGGTTTTGCTTTGGCAGACGGAAACAATCGTCAACAGCTCATTAATATCTATAAAGACCGTCCTTGGTTACAGAGTATTCATACTCATACAGGTTCACAAGGTTGTGAATTAACACTCATGGCACATGGGGTTAAAGTTATTACAGAGTTAGCTGAAGAGATTAATACTTTTATTGGTCACCAACAAATAGTGCGACTCGATATTGGTGGTGGTTTACCTGTAAACTTTACTTCAGAAGAAGTGACGCCATCATTTCAAGAATACGCTGATATTTTAAAAGCCACCGTTCCTTTAATTTTTACGAAAAAATACCAAGTAAAAACCGAATTTGGTCGAGCTATTGCGGCAAAAAATGGTGTGATTATTACGCGTGTTGAATATACTAAAAACTCAGGCGGTCGTCACATAGCAACAACACATGCTGGTGCTCAAGTGCTTACCCGAACCGCTTTTTTACCTAAATCGTGGCCTTTGAGGGTAACGGGCTATTTGCCATGTGGGGAAGAGCGAACGATAGATAATTCAGAGTTAGTTGCTACTGATGTCGCTGGCCCCTGTTGTTTTGCAGGCGATTTAATTTGCGTAAACCAATTATTGCCCAAATTAACCGTAAATGATTATGTTATGGTCCATGATACTGGCGGCTATTATTTTAGTAACCATTTTGATTACAATAGCTTACCAAGAGTAGGTGTGTATGCAGTTTCAGGACCAGATGATGCATTAAAAATAGATTGTATTCGTAAAGCTGACACAGTAGAAGATGTTTTAAGTAAAATGTAATGAGGAGCGTCCTGATGCTTTCAACAAAAATTTTTTCAACAAAGTTATTTACAAAGAAACAGTTTGCAAAAAACGTAGCGCTTAGTTTTTTGCTTCTTCAAGCCGTACAGGTAAATAGCGCTGAAGTGACAAAAACGATTAAAGGTCCGTACAATATGGGCAGCGATGGCATCGTTCGTTATGAAGATGTATTTCATCCTGTGGTAGGAAAAAAAGGCATGGTGTCGTCACAAAACACCATCGCCTCTGAGGTAGGAGTCGAGATTTTAAAGTCTGGCGGTAATGCAATTGATGCTTCTGTGGCAATGGGCTTTGCCTTAGCCGTAACACTGCCACGCGCTGGGAATTTGGGTGGCGGCGGTTTCATGGTTTTACATTCGGCTCAAGCTGGTAAAACCATTACTTTAGATTATCGAGAAGTTGCACCAAGCGGTGTTACCGCACAACATTTTCTATCGCCGAATGGTGAAAGAAGCAAAAAAACTAAAAATTCTTGGCATGCCATGGGAGTACCCGGTACGGTTGCTGGTTTATATAAAGCTTGGCATGAATATGGCGGTGGTAAATTAACTTGGCAACAAGTTATGCAGCCAGCCATTGATTTAGCAGACAAAGGTTTTATTGTTAATTTTGATTTAGCACAGCTAATTGCAGCAAAAAGTCAGTGGTTGCTAGAAAATAAAGCCACAGCTAAGGCTTATTTCAAAAAAGACGGTGCTTTGTATCATGCTGGCGATCTAATGAAAAGGCCTGCGCTTGCTTGGTCATTAAAACAGATTGCTAGCCAAGGTAAAGATGCTTTTTATAAAGGTGAAATTGCAAAGAAAATCATTAAAGATATGGAACTTCACGGTGGTCATATTGATGCTGATGACCTAGCAAATTACCAAGTAAAAGAAAGAAGCGCTATTTTGGGAAACTATAGAGGTTACCAAATAGCCTCTATGCCTCCGCCAAGCTCTGGTGGTGTAGCCATTGTTGAAGCCTTAAATATTCTAGAGAATTTCCCGCTTAATGAATGGGGCACCTCAGCAAAATCATTCCATGTAAAAGCAGAAGCAATGAAACTGACATTTGCCGATAGAGGTTTACATATGGCAGATCCAGATTTTTATGATGTGCCGATTGCTTGGTTAACAGATAAAGCCCGTGCCAAAACACTTGCGGCAAAAATTGATTTAGATAAAGCAAAACCATCATCAGAAATTATAGGTGGCGCATTACCTCATGAAGGTCCTGATACGACCCACTACTCGGTTATAGACGCAGAAGGCAACGCGGTTTCAAATACTTATACGTTATCAGCATCATTTGGTACGGGTAAAGTTATTGAAGGCACTGGGATCCTAATGAACAACCAGTTATATACTTTTTCAGTACGTGCAGGTATACCTGGAGCCACAGGCTTTATTGCCAGTAATGCCAACAAACTTGAAACCTTTAAAAGGCCGGTTAGTTCGCAATCGCCCACTATAGTATTAAAAAATGGTAAACCATTTCTGTTAGTGGGAAGTCCGGGTGGTAGCCGTATAATTAATGTTGTCATTCAAATGATAAGTAATGTTATTGATCATGATATGAACATCGCCGAAGCAACAAACGAGCGACGTATACATCATCAATGGTTACCAGACAGATTAGAAGTTGAGCCTGGTTTTAACCGTGACACTATGCAGCTATTAATTGATAGAGGACACAATGTTAAAGAAACTCGAACTATGGGTAGTTCACAATCAATCATGGTAAAAGATGGTTATTTCTTAGGGGCATCAGATCCCAGAAGACCCAACGCAAAAACCCTAGGTTTGAATTAGCTGGTTAACACTTAAAAATCAATAGAAATATCAATTATAATAATATTGGATAATAAAGTATGAATATCGAAATAAATTTAATCGAAACATTAGTGATAGCACTATTGATCCTGTTTATAGGGTATTTTTTAAACAGTAAAATAGCTTTTTTAAGAAATAACAATATTCCTGAGCCAGTGGTTGGTGGCATTGTTTTTTCACTTTTTGCCGCTTTGCTTCACAGTGTTTTGTCAATTGATTTTCAATTCGATATGAGTTTTAAAAATCCATTAATGACCATGTTTTTTACTACGGTAGGCCTAGGTGCTAGTTATTCACTATTACTTAAAGGTGGTCCGAAAGTTGTGCTATTTTTAGGTTTGGCAACTGTGTATTTGCTTGTACAAAATGCTTTAGGAATTTCCTTAGCCGTAGCCACAGGCATGGATCCATTAATGGGGCTTATAGGTGGTTCAGTTACCTTATCGGGTGGTCATGGCAATGGAGCAACTTATGCGGATTTATTTATCGCCGAATACAATATGCCATCCAGTGTATTTGAATTGGCTATGGCTGCAGCTACCCTAGGCTTAGTGTTAGGTGGTTTGGTAGGTGGTCCAGTAAGTAAGCGATTAATTAAGCGCTATAACTTAAAGGCTGATGAATTTCACGAAGAGCTTGACGATACCATCACCTTCAACCCTGAAGACCACGATTTAGTTACACCGAAAAAAATGATGGAAACCTTATTCATTATTTTATTATGTATCGTGGTTGGTCATTTTTTCTATCAACACTTAAAATCAATAGATGTCGTTTTACCTGCTTTTTTAATGCCGCTATTATTCGGCGTTTTAGCGACAAATATATGTGACTTTTCTAAACGCTATACGATCAGTAGAGCCTGTATAGATTTATGGGGCACCATGTCACTTTCAATTTTTCTGGCTATGGCTTTAATGTCGTTAAAAGTGTGGGAATTAGCAAACTTGGCAGGTCCAATGGTGGTGATTATTTTAATTCAAACAATCATGTTAATGATGTTTGCTTACTTTATTACCTTCAGAATAATGGGCAAGAATTATAATGCTGCCATTATAGCTGGTGGGCATTGTGGCTTCGGTTTAGGTGCTACTCCAACTGCAGTAGCTAATATGGAATCTCTTGTCGCAAGGCATGGCCCGTCACCACAAGCTTTCTTAGTAGTTCCATTAGTTGGCGCATTCTTTATAGATATTACTAATGCTCTGGTTATTCAGCTCTACTTAAGTCTTCCTTTTGTGGCGTCATAAGTTACTAATAAGCAGTCACTATTTACACTAAGTATGTGGTTTATACCCGTGACCATTCAAAATGCATGTTTCAGTGGGAGAAAAAAACGATTGAGACAAGGCATTGATTACAGAGAATGGTTGTTCCATTCTCAAAATCAATAACGACGTATCAATCGTTTTTAGCCCCATCGCAGAAGCGCTTGAGCAAAGCCATTTTATTGTTGCGTCAAAGAAATAGGGAATGACCATGATTTAATTGACGCGCCTCAAACTGACATTGCTCAAGCACTCTGAATCGAGCATTTTGAATGATTACGGGTATATCAGGCAAGTAATATTGTTTTATAAACCAAATACCAAGACCTTTGCTTCAAAATTATTAAAATAAAAATCATTACTTCCTTTATCTACTCAAATCTATCCTATAACCTTAGGTTATAAGTTATACCAAGTTGATTAAGTTATTTCCCACTCAGCGAGAATTAAAAGGCTTAAAGGTAAGGCATTGATTGAGGAGAATGGTTATTCCCTTGTCAAAATCAATAACGTAGTATGTAAGCCTTTTAAACTCGCCCTTTGGGAGCTCATTAGCAAACTGATAACAGCGTAAAATTAATGAAATATAGAATAACTATGTTTAACAAAATTTTCTTGTTCTAAGCTCGCTAATGTAGTTCTGAGTAGGGAATAAATTTAATCAAATTGGTATTAGATCCAAAACTATCTAATTCATTTTATTTGTTCACTGAATTTTTATTTTCTGGATTAGAGATCCAAAGGGGCATTCAAATGATTAAACAATACAGAATCCTTATCTTAGAGGGTTTCATTAATGAGTAACAATAATACCCTTGCCTTAATTATTATTATATTAGGGGTATTTTCTGCAATCTTTGTCGGTAATTCTGTTAATAAAACATGGCTAGAGCAGTCTTATGTATTTGATACTTACCAAACAGACTCAGGCAGCCCCGCATATATCTATAAGGGTAAAGAGGTTATTATCTCAGGTATTGTACCTTATCAACAATCACCACTTAAGCAAGAGAACTTAAATAAACTCAACAAAGAGCCCCTATTAAAACAACAATGGGTTGAAGATAAAGCACATAAATTAATACTGCTAAAACCTGCTTTTCATTTTGGCCTTTGGTCTCTACTGCCCGCTTTTATTACTATTGTTTTATGCTTACTTACCCGAGAGCCGCTTACCTCATTGTTTAGCGGTATAGTGGTTGGCTCATTAATGTTAGGTCAATATGATTTAACTGATGCGGTGATCATTCCCAACTTAGCTAAAGAAGGCACTGCTGCGTTACTCTTACTCTATTTATGGTTATTGGGTGGGTTATTAGGCATTTGGTCTAAAACCGGTGCTGCACAGGCCTTTGCTAACTATATGACACTGCACTTTGTTAGAGGTCCACGATCAGCTAAAGTGATTTCTTGGTTACTCGGCATATTATTTTTCCAAGGTGGCACTATGAGCACCGTATTAGTAGGTACCACCGTTCGACCTTTAGCGGATAAGGCCAAGGTAAGCCATGAAGAAATGAGCTATATTGTTGACTCTACCGCCTCCCCTATAGCGACTATAATTGCTTTCAACGCTTGGCCAGCCTATGTTCAAGCGTTAATATTTGTTCCCGGCGTATCCTTTTTAGCAACCGAAACGGATCGAATAAACTTCTTTTTTAGCAGTATCCCCTTTAGTTTTTATGCCATATTTGCCGTACTAGGCACCTTGTTATTAAGTTTAAATATCACCACCTTTTCAGGTAAACGAATTCGAGATGCCCATCAAAGAGCCTTAGCAACTGAGCAACTAGACGCTGAAGGTGCAAGACCGTTAAGTGCTAAAGAGTTACATCGTTGTGATGTCCCATCAGGGTATAAGCCCCATGTTTTAGAGTTTATTTTACCGCTAGTAACCTTAATCGCTATTGCAGTGTTCACTTTTATATTTTTAGGCTCACCTAAGATCAATTGGGCTTTTGGTACCGCTTTATTATTGTCTGCGGGTATCGCATTAGCAAAAGGCATGTCATTAACAAATCTTATTGATGGCTTTGGTAATGGCTTGAAAGGTGTGGTGCTTGCTTCGGTGATATTAATGTTAGCCGTTATTATAGGTAGCATCAGTAAAGAAATTGGTGGTGGTTTATATTTGGTCTCACACCTTGGCGAGCAATTACCTTTTTGGATTTTACCGCTTATATTACAGTTTATTACTATGGTTATTGCTTTTTCTACGGGCACAAGCTGGGGTACTTATGCCATCGCATTTCCGTTAGCCATGCCATTAGCCTGGGCTGTTTGTCAGTCTCAAGGACTTGCTAACCCTGAACTTTTTATGATGGTTTGTTTTGCTACAGTACTTAACGGCAGTGTATTTGGTGACCAATGTTCGCCAATTTCGGATACCACTATACTAAGTGCTATGACCACAGGCTGTGACTTAATGGACCACGTGAAATCACAATTAATTCCTGCAACATTTGCCGCAACATTCGCCGCTAGTTTGTGGACATTAACCGTTTACCTTTTTGCCTAACAAAGTGCTTAGTTAATGATTTTACTAAGCTTTATAATAAATCACCCCCTAACCAACTTAGGAAATAAAAATGCGCTTAAGACATATTGAGATTTTTCACGCCATTTACACCACCGGCTCAATTACCAATGCGGCAAAAATATTACATGTTTCACAGCCCTCTGTCAGTAAGGTGTTGTCCCATGCTGAAATGCAACTCGGTTTTGATTTATTTGAACGGGTCAAAGGTCGTTTGACTCCAACCGATGAAGCGGAAATGCTTTTTGATGAAGTCGATAAAATATATCAACAGATGCGTTCGATAAAGAATACCGCAGAGAACATAAAAAAATCAGAGTACGGCCAAATAAGTATTGCCGGCAGTCCCGCATTGGGCTTTGATGTTATTCCAAGTGCAATCGCAAAATACCACCATAAACATCATCAGGTAAACTTCAACGTACAAACTGTGCATAACGATACGGTAATGCAAAACTTATTAGAGCATAAATGTGACCTAGCAATATTATTTTCGCCCAGTATCATGCCTGGCTTAACCTCAGTTGAGTTGGCTCAATCAGAGTTAGTCATTGTCTATCCAAAAGCAAGATTTCCAAGCTGTCCTAAAGAGTTGGCTTTAAAGCAACTAAAAGAATTTGAATATATTGATATTGGTGACAGCGGCCCGTTGGCAGATTTATTATCGGCTAGAATGGAGCAAGACAACATCAGCCTAGAGGCGTTAATAAAAGTGCAAACCTATTTTATTGCCGCCAGACTTGTCGCTCAAGGCGTTGGGGTTTGCGTGGTAGATCGTTTTACCGCAGAAGGAAATTTATCAGACAATACGGCTATAGCTTCTTTTAACCCACCACTAACATTTCCTGTCAAAGCCTTGTACCTTGAGGACAAACGCCTATCTAAGGTGAGTAAAGAGTTTCTATCTTACTTAACCACAGAGTTTGCTAACGATTCAAAATAATCACTAACAAGACATTTAATTATAATGTAAATCATGAGACAAAAAACACAGTACATTGAATGCTTATATTAGTACTGTGTTTAAATCGTCTGCTAGTGAGATTAACTAATACGCCTCAACAACAGCCTCTTCAACTAAGCTCACAAGCTCATCATAGCCAAACACCACTAAAGGTTTACCATTAACAAAAAACTGCGGTGTAGCCCTTACTTTTAATGTTTGCCCGTCTTGAATATCTTGTGCAATAACCTTGGCGACTTTACTACTTTTCCAATCGGTATCGAGTTGGTCATGGTCCATATTTAGTGTTTTGATTCCCGCTAAAGCACTACTAGGATTTGATACGTGATGTTCTACCCAGCGCTGTTGGTTAGCAAAGAGTAATTCAAGTGCAGGCCAAAACTGTCCTTGAAGGTGTGCTGCTTCTAGCATTTTTACAACGTCATCTGAGCCTTTATGCAACGGCGCATAACGCATAACCACGTTAACTTTCCCTTGATATTTCTTAACTAAATTATTAATTAATGGATAGAATTGACTACAAGTACCGCAAGCTGGATCAAAAAATTCAACAATAGTTACTTTCGCTTGTTTGCCACCTTTAGACGGTGCATCGATACGTTCTAATGCGGGTAATTGTTCGCTGGCTACCGTTGATGGCTGTTGGCTTTTGTATACCCCAACCGCCGCGATAAATATTGCACCTATAAATGCTGCAACGCTGATAAAAATAGTTTTATTATTCATATTTTAAGGCTCTATTATTCCGAGTAAATTTCTAAGTCACTATGCTAGTGACTATTTTGTTAATTGTTCAATTAAGTGTTTTCAGTGAATGATTTTTTAGCAAGAAAAAGCAGTACCCCTAAAAGAGAAAATGTGATCAAGGACATCACTGGGATATTTATAAAACCAAGTAAATTAAAATGGGTTTCAGAACAAGGTATGCCTTGCACACACGGTTGAGCCGCTTCAGGGATTATTTCAGCAACAACTAACACATGAAACAACGCAACAAACCAACCAAAGATAACCAACGGGCTTGCATAGCGAATAATACTTACATCAAAAGGAAAAAGTGCCAAAGGCAGCAAAATCACTAAAGGATATAGCGCAATTCGTTGATACCAGCACAACACACAAACGGGTAACTGTACTATTTCGCTGAAAAACAAACTAATTAAGGTGCCGCTTGTGGCTAAAATCCATGTAATAAAAAGTAAATTCCAAGGTTGATTATTCTCAGCAACGGCTGTTTTTGTATTATTCATTTGCCTTTATCTATCCAATATAAATGAGCGCTAAGTGTAACTAATTTTGGTGGCAGCTATCTGTATCATTTATGTAGCTTAGTAATAAATTATCGTTAAGTTTGTTCTAGGTCAGATAATTTATTAAATTAATCAGTGGGAGGTTATCATTGACTGCCAAGTATTGCAGCAGAAGAAAATGTACTCTCATAGATAGCATTATCTATGTAGTTAAGTTGTTGAAAGATAACATTGATGGTGGCTAAATAGAAAGCCTGATTTATATGGGCATAATCATCCAATTCACTGTGATAATTTTTATGTGTTCCTACGCCAAAATATATAAAGGGGATGCCCGCTTTGCTGAATACACCGTGATCACTTGCCATAAGCCAATTCGTTCTTTTGACCATAGAGCCTACGCTTTTAACACGCTTGAAACCAGCCGTTAAGTGAGCGCTTGAATGTATTTTAAAATGATTTTGCAGTTGAGTTAACTCTTCTAGTTTTTGAGTTGAAAGAATTTGTGAAAGATCCTTACTTAAAAAGCGCAATTTCTTCGTTTGTTTACTCCCGGCAATCATATCTAGGTTTATATTTACTTTAACTCTACGGAGTAGCTTTTTCTGCTGAGTAATAAAAGCTTTAGCGCCTAATAAATTAACTTCTTCACCATCGGTAAATAATAAAATAACACTATGTTTTAACGGTTTTTTTTTTAACAATTGAGCATAAAGTAATAATGCTGCCGTCCCTGAAGCATTATCATCGGCGCCATTATAGACTTTATTTCGTGTCGTACCGAGGTGATCATAATGAGCACTGAGTACAATATATTCATCTTTTTGTTGAGTGCCTTGTATATGGGCAATGATATTAGTGCCCTGCCTTGTTTGAAAAATTCCTGGTTGTTTGAAACCGTGGCGATATTGATTGTTAAATGCAGGTATCGCGAGTGCTTTAAGTGTAGAGACAAGATAAGCCTGACTTTTAATGCTGCCTTGGCTAGCAAATTTACGACCTGAAAATTGATCTGAAGACAAGGTTTTTAAATGCGCAAGCACTGATAAATTGTCTTTATCAGTGATTACTGATGGTAACTGTCCTGTGCCAATCCAAGGACTACTCCAAGCTATTGCTGCATAAAGTAAACTTGTTAGTAGCAAAACTATTTTATAGCCAAAACTATTCAAGGATTAATTGTCTCTTGGTATTTAAGAAAATTTAGCTTAGCAACATACTGTCTTTGCGTATCTTTCGTTTTTGTTAGCGCAACCGCTTTTTTCATGGCTCTTTTCGATAAGGTTAACTTATCTTGCATGTAATAAGCTTTAGCTAGACCGAAATAAAACTCATGCTGTTCATCATCAAGCTGAATTGCTTTTTTATAATGTTGTATCGCTTGCTGATAGCTCTGATTAAAGAAGGCTTCATTACCAAGTAAGGCATGGTAATATGGATTTTTCACACGCGCTTTATGTATAAACGCTTCTATTGGTTTTGCTTCGTTGGCACGTCCTTGTTTATTAAGTAATAAGGCAAGGTTGCCCAACGAGGTAAGGTTGTTGTGTTTTAGGCTAATAGCATGACTATAAGCACTTTCAGCCATGTCATAATGACCCGAAAGTTTATATAAAACACCTAAATTCCCCCAGGCAGAAGAAAACTGCTTATCAGTGATTGTAGCTTTCTTAAGGTATTGATAAGCCAGAGGGTAATTCTTATTTAGCATCTCCTCTGCCCCCTTATTATTATAAAACATGGCGAGTAACGTGTGCTTTTCAATCGTATGAGATGGGAAGTTTTTCTTAGCAACAAAAGGGTCAAAATCTATTCGAGTTGCTATGCCTCCCCAAGCCACTCGCTTCTTAATATCTTCACTCTCTTCTACCAGTAAATTCACATGTCCTGTTAACAAACTATATTGACCATTACGTACCCAGTATTCAGGAACATCAACATCTTGAAAGCTAATATTCATGCCCGCTTCATCAGCTAAAGCATATGCTAAGATGGTAAGTGACATGCAATTGGCTAGTTTATTATGATAGGCCTGCCGTGCGGTAACATTGGCATTACCGTCATAACTTAACGCTATATTTTCTTCACTAAACAGGTGTTCAAGTAAAATTCGTGCTTTTTTATGGGCCGGATAATTGTTAACTAATTTGTCCTGCACCATGGCACGCATCTCATCATCAAGCTGAAATATTTCTTGTTCTGTTTCTATATAAGTAGGTTTTAAAACGAGGTATTGATTATCTAAATATAAATTTTTTGGTGAAGTAACTTGGCTAACATGGAGGTCTTGATTACTTTGACAAGCAAATAAAAGTGGGAAACATAGTAAAAGACTGCATAATTGATTATTCATGATCACTCCAATAAAACGAGGGATGATCAAAGCGTATTACAAATCATAACAACTTACTAGTTAGGTAACTAACTATTCATATTTGATTACAATTTATGCAGTTCTAATAGCTTAACTTGCAACGAAGTTTGAGCGGTTATCTCTCACCTTTGCCTAAGAAATAAACTAAGCGTAGCGAGGTATTATGATCAGACGTATTCGCATTAGTGCTGTGATAAAAACGCCAATCGAGTTGTAAGGCAAAATTATTATTGAGTTTATAATGCGCGCCAACACCTGCGTTTACTTGGAATCTTTTGGTGTCTATATCTCTTTTCCATAACGTTTCACCAAAACCTGTCGTTAGGTAGGGTCTAAGGTCATTTTCACCATTAAAATAGAATTGGCTGTCTAAGCTATAGTTTTCATAATTAATTTCTACTGGACTCAAACCGTCAGTAAACTTACCTTTAGAGTAAGTTACTCTGCTTGAAAATTGGCGGGTAAAATATAAACCTAAACTGTATTCAGAAGTAGTATCCCCCTCAACGTCCCATAAATCATCTAGCTGTGTCTGGCCAACACCATAACTAACACCAATGATACCTGTATCAATAGGATCTTTAGTTCTTGACGATCTTTTAGCTTTACTTGGCGAGTAATGACCACCATCACCCAGCTGTAATGAAATATTAAAGCTGACTTGGCTATCAGTTTGTCCTGTATCACCGTAAGGGATTTCGTTAAAACTTACATAGCCAGTACCCGCTCTGATAATTTCTTTACCGAACATGTTGTTAATACCAACACTCATGCTATCAACTGGGTCAAGAAAGAATAATGCGGTGCTACCCAAAATACTTGACCCCCAAACATCACCGCCTTCTTCTCTAATATCCATCTCGGTATTGAATGCCCATTCACCGTAGGCCCAACCAAGTACAGGGGTAATAACTAAATCCTGAATTGAGGGTACTTCAGCAAAAGCTTCAATGCCGTATTCCCAGTAGAAGGTCGACATAATGGTTGCGTATAAAAAAGAGTCCCACTGACGATAACCTGACTTACGCGCTACTTGATAATAAACACCACCAAAATAAGGATGACCGATAAGGTTTAACATACCTGTATCTCTGTCCCATACAGGGCCACCTTTCACGTTGTCAGTCCATTTATTGAATATGCCTTCCTCTTTATCCCAATTGGAGATGTCTTCTGGTAATAAAGCGATCAAGCCGATAACACCAAAACCGTAAGCAAAAATCGAATTAGTTTGAGACCAAAGCCTGTCACTATCCTCACCATTTGGGTTCGAAAAAATAGAAACCTGATAAGGTGATTGGAAAAAATCATCTGATGGCGTTAAATTTTCAAAGCGGGAGTTAGTCGCCATTTCTCGATAAATATCATCAAGGTTATCGACAGTAATTGCAGGACTCAGCTTAATATCACTTTCTGTTTGTTGTGATGTCATTGGCTTTTGCGGATCAGTGTCTTGGCTAGTTGTTGTTTGAGCAAAAGAGTGAATGGATAATAAAGAGGATGTTACGAGTGATACGGCTAAAGCAATGCTTTTAATATGGTGCGTCTTTGCCTGATTTGAATTTGTAGTCATAGCCATGATGATCACGCGCTGTCCTTAATTATTAACAATGTTCAATCACTCTATAATAGCAATGGCTCTGTATATCATTATTAAATTTTATAAAAGCAAAAAGCCGCTAACTTTTCAGTTAGCGGCTTTTTTGAATGTGGCGGTGAGATAGAGATTTGAACTCTAGAAGGGCTACAAACCCTTGCCGGTTTTCAAGACCGGTGCTTTCGACCACTCAGCCATCTCACCAAGTTACTTTAAAGAAAGATTCTGCTATTCCTCAAAAGTGGGCGCATTTTAAATACTGGGGTTCTATTTGTAAAGCGTTAAATCTATAATTTGTTAAATAAAGTTTTAGAAGTACATAAAAAGAGCACTTCAAAAGAAAATTGTCTTTAAAAAGCATCATTTACAGCCCGACCACTAAGTCTACAACTCTTGAATATCATGCTCGATAGTGATGAATCTAAATACATGTTTGTGTTTTTTCGAGTCGTTCACCCCAAGCGTTTTATTATTCAGCGGATGGTAAAGTGGATGTATTGATTATTTAATGAGCTACTTAATTGAAACCTATACAATTTTTTAAATTAGCCTATACTCCATAAAGTTATAAAAACGCAAATGTTATAGTCCTATAATCTTTGATTTAATGAGGTTACATCATGTTTGAGAGTTTAAAATTTAGAACCAAATTACTAGCTGGCTACGGAGTGATTTTATTTTTAATGTCGATTATTGCTATTGTGGTATTTATTAGTGTTAAGTCATTAACAAATAATTTTGGTTGGGTTAATCACACTCATAAGGTTTTAGCAAAAGCAGCCAACATTGAAGCTGCTGCAGTTGATATGGAAACAGGGATGCGAGGATATTTACTAGCCGGAAAAGAAGGGTTTCTAGATCCGTATAATAATGGTAAAAAAACTTTCAAAGACTTAACCTCTTCTCTCAATAAAACCGTGGCGGATAATCCAGCTCAAATTCAGTTATTGAATGAAATATCAAAAACGATTTCCTCATGGCAAGAAAAAGTTACCGAGCCTGTTATTCAACTAAGACGAGAAATTGGCAATGCAAAAACCATGAATGATATGTCTGCATTAGTTGCTCAAGCAAAAGGTAAACAGTATTTCGACAAATTTAGGAAGCAGCTGACAACCTTTATTCAAAGAGAAAGCGTGTTAATGGATAAACGTAAACAGCAAGCTAAAAATAGTAATAATGTAAAAGAATTAAAAAAACTAACCGCTTGGGTTGAGCATACCTATGGAGTGATTTCGACAGCGCAAGCTATTGTTGCATCGGCAGTCGATATGGAAACGGGTATGCGCGGTTTTCTTCTTGCTGGACAAGAGGACTTTTTAGAACCCTATCATCAGGGTAAAACTACCTTTTATAAACTTATTGAAGAATTATCCCAAACTGTAGCAGATAATCCAGCGCAAGTTGCACTGCTTTCTGAAAGCAAAGCAACCATTGATGACTGGATAAAATTAGTGGTTATTAGTCAAATTGACTTACGCCGCGAAATTGGCAGTTCAAAAACCATGGATGATATGGCAGATCTAGTTGGCGAAGCAAAAGGAAAAGTTTATTTCGATCGCTTTAGAGGGCAAATAAGTACTTTTAAGGAGAGAGAAAGCAGCTTAATGAAGGTAAGAAATGAGGAACTAGCCAGTACAGAGTCTATGCTCATTAATTTAACCATTTTAGGTACACTGGCTGCTATTGCGTTAGGCGTTTTTGTTGCGTTGTGGTTAACACATCATGTCATGAGTTTATTAGGTGGAGAGCCTAGTTATATTGCCCAAATGGCAAAAACAGTTGCTTCCGGTGATTTATCCATCGATTTTAAAAAAGACGAAACAGAACAAGGTATTTATGCAGAAATGAAAAGCATGGTTACAAGTTTGCAAGATAAAACCGATTTAGCTCAACAAATAGCATCCGGTAATCTTGATCTTAATGTGGAGTTAGCTTCTAAAGAAGATTCATTAGGCATTGCTTTTCAAGAGATGATCATAAACCTCAATGAGGTATTAGGGCAAACACAACAAGCAAGCATTGAAATAGCTGACGCCAGTGGCAGCGTTTCATCAAGTAGCAACGCATTATCTGAAGGCGCGTCAAGTCAAGCATCTAGCCTTGAAAATATATCATCATCCTTAAATCAACTATCAACACAAATAAACCTCAATGCTGACAATGCCACACAAGCTAAAAATCTAACCTTAAAAGCACAAAAAGAAACAAATATAGGCAGTGATAAGATGCAAGAAATGATTGTGGCCATGGAAGATATTTCCACCTCTAGCCAGAGTATTTCTCAATTCATTAATACCATTGATGAAATAGCAGCACAAACTAATTTACTTGCCTTAAATGCCGCCATTGAAGCTGCTAGAGCAGGAGAGCAAGGACGTGGATTTGCCGTTGTAGCTGATGAAGTACGAAGCTTGGCTGCTAGAAGCACTGAAGCTGCCGCTGAAACAGCACAGTTGATATCAAGCGCCGTTGAAAAAACTCAAATTGGTAGCACCATAGCATCCCAAACGTCAGAAAGCTTAAGGGGCGTTTTTGAAAGTATTAGTCAGGCATCTGAATTAGTTGAATTAATTGCTGAAGCGAGCAGTGAGCAAGCCACTGGCGCCAATGAAATAAATAGCGGGGTCGCAGAGATTGACACGGTTACTCAGCAAAACAATGCTGCCGCTCAAGGCAGTGCCGCTGCCGCTGAGCAATTGTCTCATCAAGCAATACAATTACAAGAAATGTTGACGCGATTCAAATTACTTAATTAATTACTTTCAATAGAAAATTTTATATTGAGCGTTAATAAGAGAAGAAGGTGAATTTGTGCCCGCAAGGGCCTACTTATACCCGTGACCATTCAAAATGCTCACGGGTATATAACACAGAGAATTAACCTGTATAGGTATAAGAAATTACATTGTGAAATATGACTTGTTTGTCTGATGTATTACGGTAGCCGTGTTTTCTATTCGCATCGAATTTCGCAACTTCACCTTTGTTCAAATGATGCCATTTATCATCCAGAAAATATTCCATTTCGCCTTCAATAACGAGAATATGCTCTATAACTCCATCATTGTGAGGCAACGACATTTGTTTGTGTAAAGGGGATAGGGTTAAAGCATGAATCTCAGTTTTTGTTTTTGGATCAAATGGAAATAGCGTTGCAATGGTAATACCTTTTTCAGTATTTAAAATGCTTTGGCCGACATTATTGTCACCCATACTGCCAAAAAAGTAACTTAAAGGTAACTGAAAACCACTAGCGATTTTCCATAGTTTTGCCACAGTAGGACTTGACTCTCCTCGTTCAATTTGGCCTAACATTGCCTTTGAAACCCCGGTCTGTTCGCTGGCTACATCGAGGCTCCAACCTTTATGAGTTCTCGCCAATTTTAGTTGAGTACCTATCACATTATTTATATTTTCACTCATTTCCCCTGCCCTTGTGCGTTATAACATACAATGATAGGCTGTGCGCTATAACGCACAGCAAAATATTATTATGGAAGTATTTACTATGTTAGTCAATCGTATTCTAAGTACGGGTGTTGCAGGATTAGTTGCCGTTGTCATTGGTTTTGCAAGTTCAGTAGCCCTAATCTACCAAACTGTCATTAATTTAGGGGGGGACGCAAACCTTGCGTCGAGTTGGATATTAACGTTGGGATTAGCAATGGGCATAACCTCTATTGCCTTATCTTTATATTTCAAAGTGCCAATACTAATCGCTTGGTCAACACCCGGTGCGGCATTACTTATTGCCAATGCGCAAAGTTTTAGTCTGAATGAAGCTATCGCGGGATTTCTGTTTTCAGCCTTTTTAATTTTCTTGTGCGGTATTACGGGTTGGTTTGAAAAATTAATAAGTAAACTACCCTTTCAATTGGCTTCCGCAATGCTGGCAGGAATTTTAGTCAACTTTGGCATTGATGTTTTTAATCAAATGAATGAAGAGCCTTTGCTTGTTATTACAATGTTTTTAACTTATTTGATCGTTAAGCAATTGGCGCCAAAATTTACCATATTGTTTGTATTAGTGATCAGTATACTGTTGGCGTGGCAACTTAACCTCATTACGCTGAGTGAGTTTTCTTGGCAACTAAGTGAATTTAGGTATATATCACCTGAATTTAATCTTGGGGCAATATTTGGTATTGGCATCCCCCTTTTTATCGTTACCATGGCAGCTCAAAATTTACCTGGCATAGCGGTATTAAAAGCACACAATTATAACCCCCCTGTTTCTTCAATTCTCAGTGTAACGGGGTTGGTTAATATGCTTGCTGCGCCTTTTGGTGGCTATGCAATAAATTTAGCGGCAATAACAGCCGCAATTTGTATGGCCGAAAGCGTAGATAAGGATCCTAAACAACGTTATTGGGCTGCGGTCTCTGGTGGAGTATTTTATATTTTAATGGCTATTTTTGCTGGTTACTTAATGACGATTTTCTCAAGCTTGCCAACTGCACTTATCTATTCATTAGCGGGTTTTGCTTTATTCGCCACAATCACCAACAGTATCAAGCAATCACTGTCGGAAAATACAATGTCTGAAGCGTCGATAATCACGTTTCTAGTTACCGCTTCAAGTTTAAATTTATGGGGAATTAATTCTGTGTTATGGGGACTTATTGCTGGTAGCTTAACGCTACTTGCCCAAAATTCATTTAAAAAAGTAACGGCAAGTTAAGACATAAATTAGTCATTCGAAGTTTGTTATAAAATCAAATCAGATTTTTATATACACATTCTACTACGAGCAGCCTTCTAAGTTTACTCAAACAACCAATAGTAGCCATAGGCAGTCAATAGTGCAGGAATCGAGGAGTATATGGTCGCAACCAATGCCACTTTAGGTGACAAAGCTATCGCAGGAAACAATGCATCTCCATCATTACTTATTGCATTGCCTATTTGTGCAGAGAGCGGTATTGCACCCGATAAATACAAAGAAGTAGTGATTATTTGTGGTCCACACCCAGGGATCATACCAATAATAACGCCCGCGACCGGCGCAAAGGCATTAAACTGCTGAAATATATTTTCAAGTTGAAAGTCGCCATATAACATAGCTAACTCAAAGAGCAGAAATGCCACCACAACCCAGCTAGTTACAAAGTTTGTATCAAGTGCTACTTTCTGGAAGACTTTATTTTGTTGTGCTTTTTTATCCTCTGAAGTAATGGACTGGTAATTTGTTACTTCACGCGTTGCTGCCCAGAGAAATATGAACCCTAATGTGATAATAGCCCCAACTAATATTATTATTGTTTCGCTGATATAAAATAACGACACAACATCTATTTGTCCGGCCATGAGCAAGCCAACAATAACACCAGGAACCATCAACCACTGCCATAATATACCCTGATATTTCAATCGTTTTGAAATAGTTGCTTGAGCGACTGTTACACTCTGTTCAATATCACGTGATGCTATGGTATGACGTAAAAACCCTGGTCCATGAATACTATTTACAATACTGCCAGAGATAACCCCAACCACAAAAGACAACATCAGTAAAAAGCCACCTGTAATGGGTTCTGCCGCTAATAATAGAAACGCCGCATCTCCCATTGTCGACGTCAAGACCGCAGTAACGGCACCGAAGCTCATTTGCCCACTTACGTATTGCGTAATGACGACAATTGCACCACCACATCCAGGTAAAACGCCCATGAAGCTTGCCGTAACAACTTCTCGAAAAGGTTTTACTTCAC
>MAAB01029671.1_pt1 | contig 27739 bp, 18 predicted proteins | sample 1115991 | NCBI WGS metagenome assembly MAAB01 (sample SAMN04961124, study PRJNA320927) | seawater metagenome | isolation source: sample BD02T18 sea water enriched with oil for 18 days | place: USA:Gulf of Mexico | collected 2013-07-27
GTAGTGAAACTCTTGATTTTGATCTGGATGGCTTAGGAAATAATACTGATCCTGATGATGATAATGACGGTGTGAGTGATTCCTTTGAATTGCAATATAATTTCAATCCTCTAGATGGCAGTGATGGTGTATTAGATTCAGATAATGACGGTGTAACTAACGTTCATGAAGAAATAAACCAAACTAATCCATTAATTGATGATTACCCACCAGTAATCCAAACTCTTAATGCTTTGTACATTAATGCTGAACATGTTTTTACCCAGATAACATTAGCAGAAATTCAAGCTATGGTAGAAGTTACCGCTGATGATGGACGTGATGGTGTTAATTGTTGTGAAGTATTACCGGTTGGTTTTGAGTCTGGGTCAAACAGCCTAGAGTCAGGTAAACAATTCATCACTTGGCAAGCAGAAGATGAAGCGGGCAATATTGGCCAATTTCAACAAACCATCAATATTCAACCTTTAGTAAGCTTTGCTGCCCAACAATGGGTCGCTGAAGGTAGTATCGCTAAGGTTGAGGTCATTTTGTCTGGCGAATCGCCAATCTATCCTTTAGAAATACCGTTTACTATTAGTGGCTCCGCAGACAGTCTAGATTACCAATTAACGGAAAATAAGGTCATCATAGAGCAAGGTTCGGTTGGTGTTGTAGATATTAACATCAAACAAGATTATGAAACTGAACAAAATGAAGAGATGATCCTTACTTTCAAAAATAGCGTTAATGTTGGTAATTATCCCAGCCTTACCATAACTATTACTGAAGATAATATTGCACCGTTGGCGGATATCTCTATTATTCAGCAAAATGAAAATGTCGCTTCAATTACCCTAGATAAGGGAGAAGTCACCATTAATGTTAATGTTATTGATACTAATATTAATGATACGCACATTATTAACTGGCAATTGCCGAGTTACCTTAATGCCGAAATCAGTGCAAACCAACTCAATGTCTATTTAAATCCTCAGGAATTTGAACTACCTGCGGAAATTCAAAATTTGATCCCACTAAGTATCACCATTACCGATAGTGGCACGGGAGAATTGAGCCATACTGAAATGATTAACATTGCCGTATTTGAACAGCATGGTCGGTTAGATGGATCAGACACAGATTTAGATGGCATTGCTGATGATGTTGAAGGTTTTAGTGATGTAGATGGCGATGGCATACCTGCTTATTTAGATCGTTCTACCGTACCTCATTTACAACAATTACATGTTAATGCTGCTCGGACAAAAATTATTTCTACTGAACCTGGTTTGCACCTTGGGTTAGGTAAGTACGCTAAACAACAATTTTCAGACGGTATTCAGTTATCCGCTCAAGAGATTGCTGACACACAATTAATCGCTGAAGATAGTTATAGCCATTTAAGTGACTATATTGATTTTGAAATTAGTAAAATTCAACCCTATGGTAGTTCGGTCTATATTGTGGTGCCATTAACCGATGCTATACCCGAATATGCAATTTATCGAAAATTTTCAGAAGCAAATAGCTGGCAAGACTTTGTAGAAGATAGCAATAATGCCATCGCCTCAACTAAAGCTATTGATGGGATATGCCCATTCTTTGATAGTGAAAGTTATCAAGCTGGATTGATAATGGGCAATGATTGTCTTCGATTATTTATTGAAGATGGCGGCGTTAATGATGCTGACGGAATAGCGAACGGCAGGATTGATGATCCAAGTGTGATCGCTATCATTCCAAATGCTGAAGTTGCTAAACAAGTAGATCCGGAAACATCAAGTAGTGGCGGCAGCGTACCGATAACTGTTCTTTACAGTTTATTCTGTTTTTGTATTTCTAGATATTTTCGTTCATCAAGAAGGTAGTAGGGTAGAAAACTATACTCATCCATAACAACAGTTAAAAGAAGGAAGTTTGACAACAAAGCTTTGCCAAACTTCCTTTATCTAACATTCTAGAACTCATACCAACCTTACAAACTAGGTGATCATTTCTACTTGTTAAAATAGATCACCTAATTAATGAAACGGGTATAAACTCATCCATTGTGAAAATAATTGCCCTTATGTCTATGTTGTTTTAGAAAATACACGTAAAATAACCAACAATATTACGTCATAAAATTTTCTAGTACCTATGTTTGAATTAAAATATAAAACCCCGTTTGAATGGACTGTTGCTGTGATGGCTGATTTTGATACCTTTCTTCAAGATCATGCCGCGGCAGAAAAAAAAGCATCTGGCATGGCAATTACCATGTTGTCACATTACCCCGATCGCAAAAGCTTAGTCAGAGCAATGGCTGATCTTGCGATTGAAGAATTAATTCATCTTAAACAAGTGCTCAAATTAATGCAGGCTAAAGATATTCAATTAGCCAATGACGTTAAAGATACTTACATTAAAGAGATCCGCAGTGTTTTTCGCCACGGTAAAGAGGTTTTCTTTATGGATAGGTTATTAGTTGCTGCAGTGATTGAAGCACGCGGTCATGAACGTTTTTCTTTAGTGGGGCAAGCGCTACCAGAAGGTAAAGAGAAAGAATTTTATGAAGCGATTGCAAAATCAGAAGAAAAGCATAAAAACCTTTTTGTTGAATTAGCTTATGAATATTTTGATAAAGTAGAAGTAGATGAACGTCTTGAAGAAATATTAATCGCAGAAGCTAGTATTTGCGAAAAATTACCATTTCGTGCCGCACTTCATTAACTAATTTAAGCAATAACAGATAGGGTAAATGAGTAACTTAACTAAATATTTAGTCAAATATGCTGAAGCGGAGATTCATTCTTTGCAACAGTTTCCTACATCGTTAAGTTACTCACATGTTATTGTTATTCCTGCTTACAAAGAAAATTCACACTTTGTAGAGTATTTTCTTCAAACAGCTCTTGCACAACAAAATGTCTTATTAATCGTGGTAATTAACCAACCTGAGTCTGATAAAAACTCAGCGATGCAACGGCAATTAGCGGATGATATTTGCGGAAAGGGTGAGGTTAGTTGGCAAGTAAATAATTTGTCTTTAATTGAGCCTTATCAGCATGACAGCGCAATATTAATCGTTGATCGATATAACATACCTATTAATGACAAATTAGGTGTGGGTCATGCTCGTAAAATTGGTACTGACATCGCCTGCCAGTTGATCTGCCAACAGATCCTAAAAACAGCCTGGATACATTCAACCGATGCAGACGCACAATTACCAAATGATTATTTTTCATCATTAGTGTCGATGTTAGAACAACAGACTAGTAAAAATAATACCGTTGCAGCTTGTTATAATTTTGTTCATCAAAGTGATGAAAAGTTGGTTGATGAAGCTAATGCGGTTTATGAACAGTCACTACGCTACTATGTTGGCGGATTAAGTTATGCAAACTCCTCTTATGATTATTTCACTATCGGCAGTGTAATTGCATTTAACGCAGAGGCTTACGCTAGTGTACGGGGGTTTCCAAAAAGAAGTGCAGGTGAAGATTTTTATTTACTGAATAAGTTAGCGAAATTAGGCCAAGTAGCCTGGTTAAGAAATTGTACTGTCAGGTTAGAAGCTAGGACTTCTGACCGGGTTCCGTTTGGTACAGGACCCGCTGTTGCTCAAATAATGCAGTTATTAATGGAAGGGAAATCTTATCATTATTATCACCCTCAATTGTTTATTTTACTAAAGTCTGTGATTAAACATTTTAATTGTTTATTTGAACATAAAGAACAAATGGATTTTTGGTATCAAAAGGTTGGTAAAGAAGTTCAAACCGCGTTATTCGCTATTGGGTTTGACGGTTTTGTTACAAAACAACAATTATCTAATCAAAAGCAATTTAATAAACAACTTAAAGTGTGGTTTGATGCCTTTAAAACCTTGAAGTTTTTACATTATCTACGTGATAACTATCACGCCAACATCCCATTAGATGAAGCGATAAAAATAGCGGACTTTGATATTGAAAAGTGAGCGAAAGCCCGCTTTTCAAGGTAGTAAGCTTGGTGTTCTTGCCGGTGTTTTGTTAGGTTAAAACCTAACCTACAACAGGTTTATCTAGTAACCATTTAATCAGTTTAAGCTTCTTTTACTCTATTAATGTGCCACTCTTTCACATCAAGTGCATGGCACCACGAAACCCGTTGATGTACAGGATGTACGAATGCCTTGTAGGGCAGGACGCCCGAGAAAGGCCATCCTGAACATAAAAAAAAGCTGCTATAAATAGCAGCTTTTTTGATTTTAAAACTAAGGGTAAAGCTTAAGGCTTAGTTGGCCCAGCAGCACTGCGATTCACCACATGTGAAACTGCAGCCATTCTGCCCGAAATAACTGCCGCTGTACGATCTTCGTTAGTGAAAAATTCACGAGGAATTTCATTCACTGTGTTGATCGTTTCAGGTTTGGTCATTAAAGCAGATGCACGGTGTTGAACTCGAGCTTTTTTAGTTAATTTCTTAGCTAACTGTTTAGGCTTAGCCGCTACTTTTTTCTCAACGGCTTTCTCTTTAACAACAGTTTCTTTAACTTCTTCGTTATTAGACTCTGTTAATAGTTCACCTTGTGTACTTTCACTTTCATCTGGAGCATCAACAGATTCAGTTTCTGTTGCTTCAGAAGTTGCTACGGTTGTTTCGGTAACCTCTTCAGACACTGTATTCTCTACAGGCTCTAAAGGTAAGTCTTGTTGAATTTCTTGAACTTCAGGAGCTGCTTCAACTACAGGAGCTGCTTCAACTTCAGGAGCTGCTTCAACTTCAGGAGCTGCTTCAACTTCAGGAGCTGCTTCAACTACAGGAGCTGCTTCAACTACAGGAGCTGCTTGAACTTCAGGAGCTGCTTCAACTACAGGAGCTGCTTCAACTACAGGAGCTGCTTGAACTACAGGAGCTGCTTGAACTTCAGGAGCTGCTTGAACTTCTGTGTTAACGTTCATTGGCTCAGCATTTTGTTCTGCTTCTGGATAACGTGCTTCTACGGGATCAACCGTTGAGGCTACTTCGTTTGTTATCTCATTACCATCCTTTGACTCATTGTTTTGACGTCTACGTTGGCCGTGAGAGCGTAAGTGTCGAGGAGAACGTCTATTTCTAGGACGTTGCTCATCACGTGCTTTATGCTCGCCTTGGTTTACAGTATCTGTTGTAACATTGGCTTCAACAACTGGTGCTGGCGCCGCTTCAACGGTTTCCACTGCTTTATTACCATTATTCTCATCACTTTGACGTACTTTTTTACGACTAGTACGACGTTGACGACGCTCCGCAACTTTTTCCTCTTTTGGCTTCTGTGCACGAGGTTGTTGAGGCTTACGATTTGGTTTTGCTGGTTTATTATCAACTGACTCTTGGTCGTTTTTATTTAATGCTTGTTTGTCATTACGACTGTCATTACGAGAGTCATTGCGGCTGTCATTACGCGAGTTTCTACGTTGGGTATTTCTGTTACGTTGTGGTCGACGTTCTTGATCACGCTTGCCTTTATATTGAGGTTTTGTCGTTTTAGGTTTTACTTTTACATCTTCGCTGGTAAATAACGATTTTAACCACTTAGTGATCCCTGATAGTAATCCACCAGACTCACTTGGTTTTTTAACCGGGGCTTTTGCTACGGTCGGTTCTTTATTAGGCGCTTTTTTAGGCGCTGACATACCTTGTAATAAAGGTTCATCCTTTTTAATCGCAGCATTATCAAATTTAGGCATAACCGCTTCTTCAGGCGCAGCTTCTTTGATATTGACATGGTAACTGGCTTCAGTAACTGTTTCATCATTCTTAACACGGATAACTTCGTATTGTGGAGTATCCATGTTTGGATTTGGAATGATTAATACTCTTACACCATGATGTTTTTCTACATGAAAGACCGAACGACGTTTTTCATTCAATAAATAAGTCGCAACAGGAACAGGGACCTGCGCTTGTACTTGAACGGTATTATCTTTAATGGCTTCTTCTTCCATTAACCTAAGAATCGATAAGGCTAATGATTCAACACCACGGACGTGACCGGTACCATTACAACGAGGACAAACACCTTGGCTAGTTTCACCAATCGAAGGGCGAAGACGTTGACGTGACATTTCCAATAAGCCGAATCGAGAAATACGACCTAGTTGAATACGAGCACGATCTGGCTTTACTGCTTCACGCATTCTGTTTTCAACTTCACGTTGATGACGAACAGGTGTCATATCAATATAATCAATAACCACTAAGCCACCTAGATCACGCAAACGTAATTGACGAGCAATTTCATCAGCGGCTTCTAAGTTGGTATTAAAGGCGGTTTCTTCAATATCACTGCCTTTGGTTGCGCGAGCAGAGTTAATATCGATAGAAGTCATCGCTTCAGTTGGATCTATAACTATAGAACCACCAGAAGGTAATCGAACTTCACGTTGAAAAGCTGATTCAATTTGAGTTTCAATTTGGTAATGAGTAAAAAGCGGTACATCATTGGTATATAGTTTAACTTTGCTTAAAAAGTCAGGGCGAACAACTGAGATATGCTTTTTAACACTTTCAAAAGTTTTAGGGCGATCTATTAATACTTCACCAATATCACGACGTAAATAGTCACGAATAGCACGCAAAATAACATTAGTTTCTTGGTGGATAAGAAAAGGAGCTGGTTTACTGTTTGCCGCTTCTTCTATGGCTTTCCAATGGTGTAGTAAAACATTTAAATCCCAATCAAGCTCTTCATAATCTTTACCAACGCCCGCAGTACGAACGATTAAGCCCATGCCTTTAGGTAATGATAATTTATTCAAAGAGTCTTTTAAGTCTGTACGTTCGTCACCTTCTATACGACGAGAAATACCGCCAGCACGAGGATTGTTTGGCATTAGAACTAAATAACTACCGGCTAAGCTGATAAAAGTAGTAAGAGCTGCACCTTTTTGGCCACGCTCTTCTTTATCAATTTGTACGATAACTTCTTGGCCCTCTTTCAAAACATCTTTGATGTTAGGACGACCTTGGAATGAGTAACCTTTAGGGAAGTATTCACGGGCGATTTCTTTCATTGGTAAGAAACCGTGGCGATCAGCACCATAATCAACAAAAGCAGCTTCTAAAGAAGGCTCTATGCGGGTAATTTTGGCTTTATAGATATTGGCTTTTTTTTGTTCGTGACCAGGACTTTCTATATCAAGATCATAAAGTTGTTGACCATCAACAAGGGCTACACGCAATTCTTCTGATTGTGTAGCATTAATTAACATACGTTTCATAGTTTTTGTGACTCATATTTAGTCACAACACACTATATGCTAAGTGCACAAAGCAATCTGTCGCTATGGTAACAGCAACTTGTCAGCCTCACGGTTGTCAATCTTAATACGCCATATTACGTAGTAAGCTGTTAAAAAAATTCTGATTGTAAATCTAACAATAAGGTTATTTACCTAACTGTTTAAGTATTCTTTATGTGCTCAGCAAGCGTGCTGTGCTCTTTGATCGACGATTATTTTACGATAAATTGCTCAAGTTTTCTTAAGTGTGTTTTATCTTTTGAAAATATAAACGTAACCAAAACTTATTTAATAAATAATGCTTTATTCGCGCGGGACAAAATTGTTTATGCGTTCATTTTGACATGATATTTAAGTCATTTTCGCAATTGGCCGTTCTGTTAATATGTCATTTTTGTCATAATGCACATTAATGTGGCCGCAATTTGCCTCTTACGTTTCGCTTAAAGCTTCTAATACGGTGTTGCACGTTTAATAATAGTGCAACTTTTCTATTATCCCATTTTTTTTATGAAAAACACAATGGAATCGTTGTTTTATTTAATCAAAATCAGTAAAAAAGTATGTTAAAATCGCATCTATGACAGAAAGTGCAAAACATCTATGACAGAAAGTGCAAAACATCTATGACTGAAAGTACAAAACCCCAAGTTAGATTTATCACTGTTGACAGTGAAGATGCTGGCCAAAGAATAGACAACTTCCTACTCAAAACCTTAAAAGGTGTGCCCAAAAGCATGATCTATCGGTTATTGCGTAAGGGAGAAATTCGTGTAAATAAAAAACGCAAAAAACCGGAATACAAGTTAGTTGATGAAGACATTCTGCGCATTGCTCCTATCCGTGTTAGTGAGAATACCAATACGGTATCTACTCAACTCAATGTTGTTGCCAATTTAGAAAAACAAATATTATTTGAAGACGACAGGCTTATTGTTATCAATAAACCGTCGGGTATGGCTGTGCATGGTGGCAGTGGTTTAAGTTTTGGTTTAATTGAAGCATTAAGGGCGTTGAGGCCAGATGCAAGAATGTTAGAATTAGTTCATCGATTAGACCGTGATACTTCCGGCTGTTTAGTGATTGCGAAAAAACGCTCAGCACTCAGGAATTTGCATGAGCAACTGAGAAATAAAAAAGTACAAAAATTTTACCATGCTTTAGTAAAAGGGCGTTGGTCAGCCAAATTAACAAAAGTCACAGAGTCGTTAAAGAAAAATGACTTAAAATCAGGTGAACGCGTTGTTATCGTAGATAACATCAATGGTAAAGAGTCTGAAACCCGCTATAAAGTATTGCAATATTTTCAAGGCGCTACTTTAGTGAGAGCTTTTCCGGTTACCGGCCGTACTCATCAGATTCGTGTGCATTGTCAATGTAAAGGTCACCCAATTGCCAGTGATGCAAAATATGGACACGAAGATTTTGATGGTGATATGAAAACTAAAGGCTTAAAACGCTTGTTTTTACATGCAGCTAGTATCGAATTTACTCATCCGCTAACAGAGCAACGTTTGAAAATTGAAGCACCACTTGAGGCTTCTTTAGAGAAGTTACTTAAAACCTTAAAAAAAGAACAATAGAGTTTTATGAATCACTATAAGTTAATTATTTTTGATTGGGATGGCACAGTGATGGACTCAGTTGCCCGTATTGTTTCTTCGATGCGTGCGGCTGCTAAAGATGTTGGTTTACCTATTCCCATGCCTGAGCAAGTTAAGAACATTATTGGTTTAAGTTTACCTGAAGCGAATAACATCTTATTTCCGACTAAAAATGCTGAGCAGGAGCTCTTATTAATTGAACGCTATAAAAAGCATTATACTGAGCTAGACAATACACCAACGCCTTTATTTGATCATGCGACTCAGTTATTTAGTGATCTACTTGCTCGAAATAAATATCTTGCAGTCGCTACCGGTAAAGGTAGAGATGGCTTAGAACGAATATTTAAAGCAACAGGTACTAAACATTTTTTCCATAGTTCCCGTTGTGCAAAGGAATGCCAATCTAAACCACATCCAGATATGATTGAACAAATTTTAGCTGAATTAGATGTTAAGCCAGAGGACGCTGTGATGATTGGTGATACTATTCATGATATGGGCATGGCTCAAAATGCCAATGTTGACAGAATTGGCGTCACCTTTGGTGTACATGATCGTCAAACCCTCAATGAATTTTCGCCTGTTGCAACCGTTGATTCTTACCAAGAGTTACACGCCTTACTGGTAAAATAATTATAGATAGATATAAAAACGGCATTCAAATGAATGCCGTTTTTTTTATGTGTTTTTAAATAATAAATATCACAGTTTAGATGGCATTGGTTACATCAACAGAGAGTTTAATCATTTGGCCTGGTTGTAAATATTTTTTACGATTAAGTCTATTCCAGCGCTCAATATCTTTGATCTTAACGTTAAACTTATCAGCAATACGGGCAAATGAATCTCCACGTCTTACTTTGTAAGTGATATTCCGCATGATAGCCTGTTCATTGGGTTTGTTAGCAAAATTACTGCTTTGTGTAACTTTTGCTTCTTTCCAAATCACCAGTTTTTGACCTAGTTTTAAAGTATCTCTAGGGGCCATACCGTTCCATTTAGCTAAGTGTCGATAATTAACCCCGTACGCACGGCTGATATCCCAAAAATTGTCACCTGATTTTACCGTGTGTACTAATTTTTCATTACCTCTTGGGGTATTTTGTTTTTTCGCTAAACGTTGATCTTGTGAAAGTATATAAGCATCTAAAGACTTTGCGGCAACAGGAATTAATAAATGTTTGCCTTCACGAATTTGGCTGCCACGAATATTATTTACTTGTTTGATAACGCCAATGTCAGTATTAAACTTTTTGGCTATTTTACCTAAGCTATCACCACCTTTAATTTGATAACGTTGCCAAGCTAAACGATCTTTTTTAGATAATTTACTGAGGGCGGTTTTAAAAAGCTGTACTTTATGATTAGGGATCACTAAATAGTGGGGCCCTTGAGGATCCGTCGCCCAACGGTTGTAGCCGGGATTTAAATGTTGCAGTTCTTCTAATGATAGTTCAGCTAATTCAGCGGCTTTAGCTAAATCAATTTGTGAACCGATATCAACGGTAGAAATCACACTTTTGTCGTTTATTTCATACAGACTAATATTAAAGTCACTCGGTCGTTTAACTAAGTCAGCCAATGCTAATAGTTTAGGTACATATGCACGTGTTTCTTTCGGCAAATCCAATGACCAAAAATCGGTAGGTTTGTTGAGGCGTTTGTTATTTCTAACGGCTCTTCGAACCCGGCCTTCACCTGAATTATAAGCGGCTAATGCAAGGAGCCAATCGCCATCAAAAAATTTGTTGAGATATCTTAGGTACTTAATCGCCCCTTTGGTAGATGCTATAACGTCACGACGTCCGTCATACCACCAATTTTGTTTCATACCAAAACGTGTACCGGTATCAGGTACAAATTGCCACATACCTGATGCTCTTCCATGAGAATAAGCAAAGGGGTCAAAAGCACTCTCGACTATTGGCAGCAACGCGATTTCTAATGGCATATTGGCCGCTTCAAGCTCTTCTACTATAAAGTGCATGTATGGCTCTGCACGTTTAGCTACTCTATCTAAATAAGCTTGGTTCTTTGCATACCAATTGCGTTGTGCGATTACACGTCGATTTTGTGTTACTTCAAAGTTAAGCTGATCTCTAATGCGTTGCCAAACATCGTCACTGACATTTACTTCATCACTTAATGAAATGTCGACATCAGCAACCGGGTGAAAAACGGCGGCGGTTTCATCGGCCATTAATGCTTGGTTTATATCAACAGGATCTGCGATGTTATTTTGAATTTGAGCGTTAACATACGCTTCTTGCTGTGAGGTATCGTTTGCTTGTTGGTTAAACGTTGACTGACAACCAGTCAAGGCAATAAATGCTGAAAGGGAAAAGGATATATATTTCATGGATAATCTACTATTTATACTTAGCGGTTAGTGTTACTTATTTCAGTGACTGAATCAACTTTATTGATGTATTTTAAATTCGTTCTAATTTAGAAAATTGCAATTAAAAATTGTCCTTCCATCGTCTTATTTGAGTAAAAACAGCTAAGTCATCAATCAAAGTTACATTACTTTGCTCAATAGCACTCTGTTTTATATTGACATCGTGGCTGCGTAGAAAAGGGTTGATTTGTTTTTCCCTTAAAATAGAAGAAGGCAGTGTTATTTTGTTCTCTACTCTTAACTGTTTGACTTGATTGTAATATTCAATGAGTTCAGGATTAGTAGGGTCAACCGTAAGGGCAAACTCTAAATTAGCTAAAGTATATTCATGAGTACAATATAGTCGTGTACGTTCTGGCAAATTTTTCAATTTACTTAACGAACAAAACATTTGTGCAGGAGTGCCTTCAAATATTCGTCCACAGCCACCAGAAAACAAGGTATCTCCGCAAAAGAGCATATCATTACCATAATAGGCGATATGCCCTAACGTATGACCCGGTAAATCAATAATGTTAAAAGCTATGCCGATATCAGGTAAGTTGACTAAGTCATCTTCTATCAATTTATGGGTAGCGTGGATTATCTCTTCATTCTTTGGAGCATAAATTGCCAAGGGTTGTTGTTTGTTTTTAACGTAGTTGACTAACTCTTTAATACCACCGGTATGATCGGGATGATGATGGGTAATGAGTATTGTCGAGAGAATAAGGTTATTCTTTTCTATGAAATTAATACAAACTTGGGCATCGCCGGGATCAACTAAGGCAACATGTTGAGATGAAGTTGATGTTATAGCCCAGATATAATTGTCAGAAAATGCTTTGATTGGGCTGACAATTATTTTATTAGATGTTTGACTTTGCGACATAAATCATCCTCAATGTATAGTATGAAGGATTAAGCTAGAATTATTAACATTATGCCATTTTTTAAGAAAGTAATATATTAATGAAACCAGCGCTAGCATTTCGACAACCTAATTTTCCTTCTTCATGGGAGAAGTTGCCTAATGGTGAACTGATTTTAGAAGAGATAAATTATCATCTAGCACCATGGTGGCCAAAGTTTTTTGGTTATCATTTGCTAAAAATTGGCGCCTTGAGTGGTTTTATAGATAGCAGTCAATGTCCGATAAAACATCAAGTAACGTTATTAGAAAATCAAACCATGCAAATTAATCAAAGCGACGCGATACTTGCTGAAGTTGATGATTTGCCGATTCTAGAACATAGTGTTGATGTTTGTATGCTCAGCCATGCACTAGAATTTTCATTAGATCCACATCATGTTATTCGTGAAGCTAATCGGGTATTAATTCCTAACGGTTACTTAGTCTTAACCGGTTATAACCCATTTAGTTTGGCGGGCTTGAATAAAATGGTGCCTTATCGTCGTCAACAGTCACCTTGGAATGAACGGTTTTTCTCTGCAATGCGTGTTAAAGATTGGTTACATTTGATGGGCTATGAAATATTGATGGATGAACGTTGTTTGCACTCAACATTAGCAAAGCCTCTTAATCAAGGATATTTAGCACGCAATTGGCGTAAATTTGCCCAGCATTATTTGCCAAGTATTGGATCTATTTATATGATAGTCGCCAAAAAACGAGTATTACCGTTAACGCCTATAAAACCTAAATGGAAGTTACGCGCAAAACTTGAACCTGTGAATGTTTCTTCGCTGAACTCATCAAGAAAAACGAACCCTAAATAGAAAACACTATGAATAGAAATGAATTCGAAATTTACCTGAACAATTTATTAAAGCCTGAACTAATTAAAGATTATTGCCCTAATGGTTTACAGATCCAAGGCAAAGACAACATTAAGAAAGTGTTAACCGGTGTTACGGCATCACAAGCGTTGATTGACCAAGCTATTAAAGAAAAAGCAGACGCAATAGTGGTTCATCATGGTTATTTTTGGAAGAATGAGTCATATGTCATTAGAGGTATGAAGCACCAGCGTATTAAAGCAATCATGGCTCATGATATTAATTTATTTGCCTATCATTTGCCTTTAGATATCCATGCAGAGTTAGGGAATAATGCGCAACTGGGTAAGTTATTAGGTATTAACATTACCGGACCTTTAGAGTTAGGCAACCCATTAAGTGTGGCAATTCAAGGAATGTTTGATGAAGCAATTGATGCGTCAGCCTTTGCCGAGCGAATCGATGGTGAATTAAATCGACCCTGTTTACATATTGCCCCACCTTCAAATAAAGCCATTAAAACGGTAGCGTGGTGTACGGGTGGCGGACAAGATTATATTGAAATGGCAGCAGAGCAGGGCATTGATGCTTTTATCACCGGCGAAGCATCTGAAAAAACAACTCATGTAGCCAGAGAGCTGGACATTCACTTTTTTGCAGCAGGACATCATGCAACTGAGCGCTACGGTGTCAAAGCGCTAGCGGAACATTTAGCTAATGAATTATCTATTGATACCCTTTTTGTTGATATTGATAACCCAGTTTAACAAATTATCTGCTTAGCTTTATAATTCCTTCAGCCATTGCACTAATTGTCCGATGGCTTCATACCATGCTGTAGTGGTTTGAGTTAAGTTTTTAGCTTTAGGAACAAAATAACTCCAATTCTTTTCAGTATTAATTCCTTTCACCCAGTTACTCGCAGGTGCAGGTATAACGTCGACACCTTGCTGTTGAAAATATTTTACTGAGCGGATCATGTGGTCGGCATTAGTGACGAGAACTACATTTGATCCTTTAACGCGTGGAGCAATAAGCTCAGACTCTTCTTCTGTATCCTTAGGAAAGTTCTCAACAATAATTTTATATTCAGGAACGCCAAGTAATATAGCGGCCTGTTTAACCTTATCAGCATTTGACTCATTATTATCAAATGCACCTCCTGAGGTGATCAATTTTGCTTCAGGGTGTAACTTTAATATACGTAAAGCTTCGACTAATCGTTGTAAAGAACAACTAAATAGTTGTGATGTTGCCGGTAATGCATCATCTGATGTATGACCACAACCTAAAATCACAATATAATCGACAGGTTTCGCTGAGCGAGAAAAACTTTCATAGCGACTTTCTAAGGGCAACATTATTCTGTCCGCTACCCAACCAATCGAGGATAATATCAATATTCCGGTACCTAATAATAAACACTTAAAGCTAAACGCCGGTTTTTTATAAAATAATACGACAGACAGGCATAATAATATTGAAACAATGCTTAATGGCATTATCAAAAAGCCGATGATTTTTTTGAGGAAAAATAAATCCATTGTAACTTTTGTATCAGGAGAATATTGCCCGCATATTAACAAGCTTTGTTAATTTATTCATTTATATAATTAAAATATATAAATAACTGATTTTGCGTCTAGATAATCCGTTTATCACTATTGATTTTTAAAGTTATCTGAGGTTTAATTGGCTCGTTGACTAATTAGACTAAATACTCAAATTTACATTTCAGTATCAAGTTTCTTTATTCACACCAGAAGAGGAGCAGTAGCCAGGTAGATAATATGAGGAACCACATTCCTTTGACCATTATTGAGGGGGACTATTGCCGAGGGTTTGAACTGACATTTGTGGAGTCGCAAACTCGGTCACTAAGGTTGAATCCTTAGGACTGTCACCACTATTTATTAGGATGTTAATAAATAGAATAGGGTGGAGGGCTTCTGGCTGAAAAGTTAAGTGTAATTTTATTGCTTGCTATACAAGTCAGTCATGCTCTTCCTTGATGTAAATATTGCTAATGCCGACTGGCTTAAAATTAGCAACTAGGGAGACCTTTAAATGTTATCTATTATTCTGTTTGGTAAATCCAATTTTGTGCTAGCCGCAAGGGGTGTATTACCATGTCTGTAAATTTATCTTCATCTTCAGATGCATTAATCGTCGCAAAGTTTGGCGGTACCAGTGTTGCCGATCATCAAGCGATGTTGCGTTGTGCACAAATTATTAAAAATGACCCAAGTAATCGTGTCGTTGTTGTTTCAGCAAGCTCTGGAGTGACTAATTTCTTAGTGCGTTTAAGCCAGAAGGATGTCTCAATACAAGAGCAACAACAACTTGTAGAAAATATTCGTAAGATACAATTTAATATTCTTCAACATATTGAAAACAATACAGAATTAACACTGAAAATATCAACATTACTAGACGAGTTGTCGACTGCAGCAAAAGCACAATCAGTGGACTATAGTGCGCGAATTAGTGATGCTATTTTATCTTTTGGTGAGCAAATGAGTTCACGAATCTTTGCTGCCATTTTGCAATCGGTTGGTATTGATGGACACTATTTCGATGTCAGAACGGTAATGAAAACCAATAGTTTACATGGCCAAGCAGTCGTTGACCTAGTGCAATTAAAAGCGTGTGCTACTCAGTTGTTGTCACCTAAACTTCAAGAACAAGTCATCGTTACACAAGGGTTTATTGGTCAAAACGAAAATGGCGACACCACTACGTTAGGCCGTGGTGGCTCTGATTATAGTGCGGCGTTATTAGCTGAAGCATTAGATGCAGACAATTTAGCTATTTGGACAGACGTAGTGGGGATATTTACAACCGATCCGCGAATAACCGATCAAGCTCGAGCGATCAATGAAATAAGTTTTGGTGAAGCGGCTGAAATGGCAACCTTTGGCGCAAAAATATTGCATCCTGCAACCCTTATCCCCGCCATGCGTAAAAATATTCCGGTATTTGTTGGTTCAAGTAAAGAACCGGAAAAAGGCGGTACACGTATTCAGCAATCGGTTGGGTCAAAACCAACTTATCGCTCAATCGCTTTACGCCGTGAGCAAACCTTAGTGACGGTAAAAAGCCCTGCGATGCTTCATGCCAGTGGTTTCCTTGCTAATGTGTTTGCGATATTAGCAAAACATGAACTCAGTGTTGATTTGATAACGACTTCAGAGATTAGTGTTGCCATGACTTTTGATAACCCAACAGGTTCTACCCAAGCGTTATTAAATACCACCGTAGTCGCTGAGTTAGAACAGTTGTGTGAAGTATCAGTTGAAAATGGTCTATCGTTAGTTGCGGTTATCGGCAATCAAATTCACAAAACTAATGGTGTAGGTACCAGTATTTTTGATTCATTGTCAGGTATTAATGTTCGCATGATCTGTCAGGGCGCGAGCGAGCATAATTTATGCTTTTTAGTGGATGAAGCTCAAGCAAATGACACCGTTGAAAAACTACACGCGACGCTATTTGCTTAAAAGTCTTCTGTAAGTAGGAAAATCCGTTAGTTTTATTCGTAAACTAACGGGTCAACAATCTCATTTTCTTCAAATGCTTCAAGTCTTTCTTGGCAAGCGCCACATTTACCGCAGGCTTTTTCGCGGCCATTATAACAAGTCCAAGTATTGCTATAATCTAAGCCCATTTTAATACCATCGGTCAAAATGTCTGTTTTTGTCTGGGTTAAATAGGGGCTGAATATTTCTACTGCTTCGTAATTGGCAATTTGGCAAACATCATTCATTTTCAAAACAAATTCAGGTCGGCAGTCTGGATATATTGCATGATCACCAGAATGAGCACCGTAATATACTTGGCTAGCACCTACCGATACAGCATAACCAACGGCTAACGAGAGTAAAATCATGTTTCTGTTAGGTACCACAGTCGACTTCATGCTTTCTGCTTCGTAATGACCTTCAGGAATATCAATATCGTCAGTAAGTGACGAACCGGCGAGTAATTGATTAATAGCTGATATATCAATGACTTTATGATTAACATTAAGTGAATTACACACCGAGCTTGCACATTCAAGTTCTTTAACATGGCGTTGTCCGTAATCAAAAGATAAGGCAAATACTTCTTTGCCATCTTTTAATGCACGATTAAGTACCGTAAATGAATCCATGCCACCGGAATAAATTACTACGACTTTATTGCTCATATTTGTTGCTCTCTGGGGTATAATAAAAATCTTGCGCATTCTACTGTAAAAAATATACGGGCTAAAGCATTAAAGTGAAATCTACCAGTTATAAAATTAATGAATTGTTTGAAACTATTCAAGGTGAGGGGGCTTTTACCGGTCAACCATCAATATTTATCCGTTTACAGGGTTGTCCTGTTGGTTGTTCTTGGTGTGATACTAAACACACTTGGGAAATAAAACTCGACGATAAAGTGACTTCTAGCCAAATGTTAACTAAAAGCCAAGAGTCGGATCATTGGGCTGAGTTAAACTTAGATGAAATATTAGCAACATTCAAAACGAATAATTATCAAGCAAAGCATATTGTTATAACTGGCGGTGAGCCATGTATGGTTGACTTAACCCCTTTATGTACGACTTTAGAAAAAAATGGCTTTAGTTGCCAAATTGAAACCTCAGGCACATTTACGGTGAATACTAGCGAAAATTGTTGGGTAACAGTTTCTCCTAAAGTAAATATGAAAGGGGGATACGAAATATTAACCTCTGCATTACAGCGAGCTAATGAAATTAAGCATCCTGTCGCCACTGAGCAACACATTGATGACTTAAAACAGTTATTAGAAGTACATAACGTCGTAGATAAACCAGTCTATCTACAGCCGATAAGCCAAAAGAAAAGAGCAACTGATCTAGCGATTAAAAGCTGTATTGAAAATAACTGGCGATTGTCAGTACAAGTACATAAATATATTGGCATAGAGTAAGTTAGAGGCTTTGATAAGTAATCATATAGGTTATTTATCTTGCTCGCTAAGCTCGACAATACACATCTACATTAGTGGTAATGATATTGTCATGGTGACGCCTTGTGGGTTGTGGTGATCACAGGCGTTTATGTTACCTTGATGAAATTCACAAATCAGTCGGGCAATATATAAACCTAACCCTAAATGTGGGCGTTTATCTTCAAAATTATCTGACTGTCCATCCCTCATTGAAACCATCGAATCAAATAATCTCTCGGTCATTTCCTGTGGTAATACTGGACCATTATTGCTGATATGGAGTTTCAGCACTGTAGAGGTTCTTTCTACACTAAGATTGATCTTTTTATCTTGGCTAAATTCAACGGCATTGGTGATCACTTTATCGAGTAATTGCGCAATATGTTCAGGTGAACCCATTACTTGAGCATCATTATCTTTGTTAATTAGGTTAAAACTAAACTCAGGATAAATTTGCTGATAGCCTTGCAAACAACCCGTTAATACCTCAACAAAATTAAAGGCGTGTTTTTCAGTAGACTTAAGCATCTGTTCTAAACGGGTCGCTTCACTCATATTAATTAGTATCAGATTCAAACGATTGAGGCCGATTTGTGCTCGTTCAATGTAGGCTATATTTTTGTCTGAAAGTTGATTTTCTATAGGTGGATTAGTTGAAAGAGGCGCCATGGTTAAATTTTCCAGTGATGTTCTAACAACCGCAATGGGTGTTCGCAACTCATGAGCAAGACGTGACGACATGTTTTCTAAGTAGTGGTTATATTGGCTTAGCCGACTAACAGCGGTTGAAAAACTACGCGATAGATCGCCAATTTCATCATTGACGCTTGATGTTGGCATTGCATTGTTGATACGGCCATGTTCGTCGATAGCTTGTTCTGCTTGATTACGTAAGCTGCGGATCCTATTCGAGATCCGTGTAGCAAAAAAGAAGAAAGCTAAAATACCAAAGATCATTATCGCTAAAATACTGGTAAAGAGTTTTTCTAATGCTTGGTTTCTTACCGTGCGAATACCGTTATTGGTTTCTTCGACAATCACCACACCATGAACCTTATTGCCAAAATAAATGGGGTAAGCTGCGGTTAATATAACGGCTTTTTTATCTGTGGTTAGTCGCCATTGCGACATGGGTTTGCCTTGCAAAGCAGATTCTATATGAGCGCCCGTTAAGTTTTGCGCATCATAGAGTTGATCGATAAAGTCTTTTGGAGGTTGGCTCAATAATCGGTTAAACAAGGGTTTAAGCCATTCTTTGAGGGTATTATGCCAGCTGGTATTTTCGCGCTGATCCATCTTTTTTTGCCATAAACCATTGGCATTTCTAATATCACCAGCTTTTGCTAACACCCGATTATGTTGGTCAACTACCCAAATACTGGAGTTGGTATAGCTCATGCCTTTTACGATGCGTTCTATTTCAGGCGATGGCACCAATATCGTGCCTAATGTTTCTGCGCTGCTTGGATCGGCACTGGCGACAGTTGCTAATGTATCACCAAACTCTTGATCAACATCATGAACAGCAAAAGCCAAATTATCACTAATTTTATTTAAAGGAATACGAAACTCAACATTATACCCTTGATTGGTCTTTAACCATTTCCCTTGAATGTATGACGCAGCAATAGGTTGTGTGCTGTCAGGGTGATTAATTTGGAAGGTATCTAACCAGCCATCTTGTTTATTGGATAACAAAAATTGTTGAAACTCGCCTTCAGGCGTTGTGAATGATAAAGCTAAATGATCATTTTGCGATAAACTTATACCATTGTTATGGCGATAAATTAACTGGTCATCAACGACACTGATAAAAAAATAAAGGTACTTGTCGTATTTACCGATACTGGCAGTATAGTTTAATGACAATCCATTAATTAATGATAGTTTTTTCTTTGTAGACAACAGGTTGTCAGCACCATAAAAATGAGCCTTATTGATAAAGTTTGGCCAATCTTGATGGCGACCATCGAGGTTAATGGGTTGAGATAGCTGGTAGCCATATAAGTCTTTACCTTTTTCAACACTAGGTAAAAAACTTGCTTGGTTATTAAATAAGTTTGGCCGTTCATGTAAGGCAGTTGCTAATGCTCTTGCGGTTCCTAAAATGGTTTGCTCTTGCCCAAATCGTAAATATTTTTCCATCTCCCAGACATACTGATAACCAAACCAAGGAATGGTGATCAAAAAAGTAGAAAGTAATAATAATTTACTGCGTAACCCAAACCTTAGCTTCATGCTTTAACACTCATGTTGAGTGTGTTTTTCTTGATTCCAGCGATAACCCATGCCGTATACGGTTTCAATACAGTCAAAATGTTCATCGATAAACATAAACTTTTTTCTGATGCGTTTGATATGTGAGGTAATTGTGCTGTCATCAACATAAATTTTAGAGTCTTGCATTAATTGTTGGCGGTTTTTTACATGACCAGGCTGTTTAGCTAACGCATACACCATCCAAAATTCAGTAATGGTTAAATCAACCAAGGTATTTTGCCAAGTCACCGCCATGCGTTCGCTATCAATAACAAGCGCGCCTAAAGTAAATAGCTGTTCTTTTTGTTGAGGTTGTTTTAAAGCATCTTCACGACGAAAAAGCGCGGCTATACGCGCAGTTAAATGAGGAAGGCTGATGTCTTTAGTTAAATAATCGTCAGCACCGATTCGTAACCCTGACACTGTATCAAAGTCGTTATCTCGGGCGGTGAGGAAGATAATAGGTAGGGTGGTGGAGATATTTCTTAGCCATTGGCATAACATAAAGCCGCCATCATATTCTTGTTCAAGGCCAATATCTAAGATCACTAAATGTGGCAATTTAACGGCAAAAGCTTGCGTTGCAGACTCTCTATTGGCGTAGGTTTGAACTTGATAGTTTTGCGCGCGTAATACATCAGCGTAGTTTTCTCTGATCGCGGCTTCGTCTTCTACAATGGCTATACGTTTCAATGAAATATCTTCTGCTAATTATCTTGGCTTTTGAGCACTATAGCTAAAATAAAGGCCAAAATCGCGCTTTTGTGTTAATTGCCATATTGTTGCCACATTTGTTCATTGCTTTGCCTTTTTAGGGTCGTAAAAGCGTCTGATTCTTTTGTTTTAATAGATACATCAAATGAAGAACAGCACATTGCTGACTTGATAACTCATTAACAAACATAAAGGATAGAAAAATGAATATTACTCCATTAGTTAAAAAATCAACCCTTGCTTGTGCACTTATCTTAGCGGTTTCAACAACCCCTGTGATGGCGCAACAGAGCTCTCAAATATCAGTACCAATGAAAACCGTGGCAGAGAAAGACAATGAAAATATAGGTTTTGGTACTGGCGCTGTTATTGGTGTGCTGGTAGCGGGTCCCATTGGTGCAATGGTAACGGGACTCATTGGTCTGGCAACTGCGAAACATATAAATTTAACCGATCAGCGAGATGAACTAACCGTGCAATTAAACCAACAACAAAGTAGTCATCAAATAGCGTTAGAAAAATACCAACAAAAAATTCAATATGCTGAACAAGCGTACCATGCTGAATTATTAGCATTACAACAAAAGCAAAACATTGAACAACTTCAAGCAGAAAACTTATTGATGAGCCTGCAGTTTTCAACGGGCTCTAGTGAGCTAAAGCCGCATTATCTATCACAAATTCAAGCATTAGCAAACATACTTGAACAGGCGTCACACCTGAACATTGATTTGTCTGGTTATACTGATTTACAAGGCAGTGATGAATTGAACCATGCCTTGTCTATCGCACGTGTGAAAACGGTTAAAGATGCTTTGATTGAGCAAGGCATCGAAGCAGGTAGAATCAACCTATTCGCTTTTGGTGAAAAAGCACCGGTTGTGGCAAATAATGAAAAACAGGCCAGCTTTTATGATCGCCGCGTGGTGATCAAGCTTCAACATAACAATAGCCAGGAAGCTGACCAACAAACGGTAGGTAATTATTAATAAATCATGTACGACGATAGGGCGGTAAAGACGCTAATAGGTCTTTGCCGTATCGTTTTGTGTTTAATCTTTTATCCATAATAGTGATCATGCCGGTATCTAGTTCATTTCTCAGCAAGCGACCCGTGGCTTGGATCAACTTTTTAGACGCATCAGGCACTGAAATAGACATAAAAGGGTTACCACCTTTAACGGTAATATATTCTGCTTGAGCTTCTTCTACCGGGGAGGTTGGCACCGAAAACGGTAATTTGGTGATGATCAAATTAGTGAGATATTTACCCGGCAAATCAAGCCCTTCAGAGAAACTCTGCGTACCAAAAATAATACTGGCTACATCATTGTCACAGCGCTTTTTATGATTTTCGATAATATGTTGGCGAGATTGTTCACCTTGAATTTGAATCAACATTTTATGCTCTTCTCTTAATGCCCTGGCAACCTTTTCCATTTGCCAATAAGACGAGAAGAGTACTAAGGTGGCTTTGTCTTGATTAATAATATCAGGTAATTCACTGATTAATTCGTCGGTAAATTGCTGGCTACTAGGCTCATTTTTCATGTTTGAGATGTGCAGTGTCGCATTGTTTTGATAATCAAAAGGCGAGTCTACTTTTTGATATTGAGAGCCATCATTGGTTTGCAAGCCTACTTGCCTACGAAAATGATCAAATGAATTTAACGCTAATATGGTGGCTGAGCATAATACAGCCCCTTCACATTTTGACCACAACATGTTTTCTAAGCTGAAACCTACTTCAATAGGCGAAGCTGACAGTAAATAATCTTGTCGTTTACCGGTGATTTTTTCCATCCAACGGGCAAGTGGCGCGCCTTTCTCACTATCGGTTTTGGCATACATTTGCCATAACGCATTAAAATTTTCTAATCGTTGAATAATAAAACCTGACTCACCTAATAGAGGTTCGGCAAGATAACTTTGTGTATCGCCATCTTTGACTGACTCCATTAACAAGTTATAAAGTTTATTACTGTGGGTTAAGCATTTTTTACTGAGCTCGGCTAAATCTTCAGCAAAGTTTTTTAGCTCTTTTGGCACAATACCATTTTCAAAACGAAACTGTGCGGCATCGTCATCTTTGGCAAATTTATTATTTTTAACCGCTGAGTTATTAAAATAAACACTTTGATTATTGTCGACGAACGTTAAAACTTTTTGCAATTCAATGGTTAAATCTTGGCAATCATCAGCAAGTTTTAATGACGGAGATATCGCCGAATTAGATTTTATAATGTTGCCCATTTTTCCGGCTAAATCTTTTGTTTTTTCAAGCCACTCAAGGCTTCCCTTTAAGGTGATGCTAGCGCTAGAATGGTCACGCGTTACTTTTGGTAGGTGGTGTGCCTCATCAATAATGTAAAAAGTATCTTCAGGGGCGGGTAATATTCTACCACCACCTAATTCAAGATCAGCTAACAGTAAACTGTGGTTAACTACGAGTACTTCACACTCATCCATAGTTTCTCTTGCCTTATGAAAAGGACAATGAGTATGTTCAATTTGATGTTTAATGCAGCTATGTTTGTCTGACTGAATTTGTTGCCAAATATGTTGTGGAATGGGATCGGCCCACGAATCTCGATCACCTTGCCATTGATTAGATGTTAATGCTTTATGTAAATTTTTTAATAATTTAATGTCTAATTCATTAGGTTTTTGCGCAAAAGTAAAACCCGCTTGAGGGTTATCTTCTGTTGACACGGCTGCGGTGAGTTTTTGCTGGCAAACGTAACGTTGTCGGCCTTTTACCAAACCAAATTTAAAATCTAAGCCCGAGTGCTTTTTCAAAAACGGTAAGTCTTTATCCACCAGTTGTTCTTGCAACGCTACGGTTGCGGTAGAAATACAGACGGTTTTTTGTCTGGTAAGAGCTAAAGGAATAGCACCCAAAGAGTAAGCTAATGACTTACCTGTACCCGTACCAGCTTCAATGGTTATGATCTTTCTTAACTTGTCGTAATCTCCGGCAAGGGTTTTGGCTATCTCAGCAATTAAAAACGTTTGCTGTTTACGAGGATTAAAGTTGGTAAGGTTTTCACCAATCGATTTATAGGCACTACGTATAGCTTGTTTAATTTTGTCAGATAGCATAATGATTAACCGAGTGTGATGCTCATAGTTTCCTAATCGCAATTTTGTGTATACAATGCTGTATATATTAACAGTTTAATTGCAGTAATTAGAACCTTTTGATGACAATTTCTTCGAAAAACTCTTCATCAGCACTTGTTTCGGGCTTTTTATTAACGCGGCAAGCCTATGATACTAAACAAGGTATAGCGCTTTCATTCTGGCTTAAAACAGAAATGGGTGCAGTAAATGTGGTTGTTGAAGAGCAATCGGCATTGTTCTTTGTTGAAAACGAGCAAGTGGGCCAAGTAAAACAATTGTTTTCAGAGTTGCAAGTTGGCTATCAAAAAATAACACCCCTTGAACTTAAAACGTTTAATCAACAAGCAGTTAGTGGCATATACTTTTCTAAAATGCGTGATTTTTATCGCGCAAAAGAGTTGTTAAAGTTAGAAAACATAAAATGTTATGAAGACGACTTTCGTCCTGATGACCGTTATTTAATGGAACGATTTGTCACGGCAAGCGCGCAGTTTAATGTGGCAGAGCAACAGACATTGAACAACTCCAAGCGAAAACACCAGTTTCCTCTTTATCAAGCAAAACAGTGTCGAGCCATACCCGCTAGCGATACCCTAGACAAGTTAACTTTGTCGATGGTGTCGTTAGATATTGAGTGTTCAATGCAAGGACACTTGTATTCGATAGGCTTATATTCTCATGACTTAAACGGAAAACCACTTAAAACTATTTTGATGATCGGTGATCAAAAGGCCACGTTTGATGCCATTAGCACCAGTAAGTTAGCAGTCGATGAAGCCGAAGAGGTTGCCAATAATATTGTTTGGTTAGTTGACGAAAAAGAATTGTTACAGTGCTTAATCACTTGGATACATGATAATAACCCTGACATTATTATTGGTTGGAATGTGGTGCAGTTCGACTTTAACTTATTGCAAAAACGCTGTGATTTACACCATATACCGTTTGTTATTGGTCGTGATGGTAAAGCGCCCCGTTGGCGAAAAAATCAAAATACCGAACAACATTATATCGACATTGCCGGCAGAGTAGTGCTTGACGGTATCGACCTGATGAAAAGTGCTACCTATAATTTCTCGAGCTTTTCACTCGACTTTGTTGCCAATGCTTTATTAGGCAAGGGTAAGAAAGTAGATGATGTTGAAAACCGAGTGAAAGAAATTACCGATAATTTTAACCATGACAAATTAGCGTTAGCAGCCTATAACCTTGAAGACTGCCGTTTAGTGACTTTAATATTTGAACATACCCAATTACTTGAATTCGCCATGTTGCGTGCACAATTAACAGGGCTTAATATTGACCGAGTTGGAGGTTCGGTAGCCGCTTTCACCAACTTATATTTACCTAAATTGCATCGTGCTGGTTATGTAGCACCCAATATGGGGGATGGTTTACAAGGACTGGTTTCCCCGGGTGGTTATGTAATGGATTCTATTCCTGGTTTGTATAAAAACGTATTGGTGCTTGATTTTAAAAGCCTGTATCCCAGTATTATTCGAAGCTTTAAAATTGACCCTATGGGCTTGATTGAAGGGTTAAAGTTACCAGAACAGGCTATTGAAGGCTTTGATGGTGCGTATTTTTCCAGAGACAAACATTTTTTACCGGCCATTATCGAAGCGTTATGGCAAGAACGGGATAAAGCCAAGCTTGAGAAAAATAGCATTTTGTCGCAAGCCATTAAAATTATCATGAATTCATTTTATGGGGTGTTAGGGTCAACAGGGTGTCGCTTTTTTGATCCTCGACTTTCAGGCTCTATTACTAAACGTAGCCATGCGTTATTAAAAACCACCAAAATTTGGATTGAAGATAAAGGTTATCAGGTTATTTATGGTGATACAGACTCTATTTTTGTTCACGTGGGTGATGATAAAACCGTTGAACAATGTCAGGATTTAGGTGTTGAATTACAACAGTTTATTAATGAGAAATGGCAATCGAAACTTCAAGCTGATTTTGCTATTGAAAGTCAGTTAGAAATTGAATTTGAAACTCATTTTACGCAGTTTTTTATGCCTACTATACGTGGTCAGGAAGTTGTTAAAGACTTAAAAAGTGTTGGTACTAAGAAACGCTACGCAGGGCTTGTTAACGATAAACTTGTATTTAAGGGGCTTGAGACGGTTCGAAGTGATTGGACTGCAATTAGTAAAACATTCCAGCAGGAGTTATACAGACTAATATTCAATGGTGAGCCTGTGGAAGATTACATAAAATCACTCGTTAGTGAAATAAAGAGTGGATTGCATGATAACAACCTAATCTATATGAAAAAGCTCAGAAGAAATATAGAAGATTATGTAAATACTCCTCCTCATATCAAAGCAGCGATTATTGCAAATAATCGCTTGGAAAAAGAAGGCCTTAATCCAAAATACAGGAGAGGTAGTAGGATAGAGTACGTTATAACCATTGATGGTGTTCAACCGAAAGAATTAGCTGTCAGCTCGCTAGATTATGACTTCTATATCGATAGACAGATAAAACCAATAGCTGATGATATTCTACCTTTTATTGGTACTAGTTTCGATAATATCACCAGTAGTCAATTAGGTTTGTTCTAACTAGTTGACTCAGCTTAATTCATAAGAAAGTATCTGGTCCACATTCAATATTCTATATTCTTCAGACTTAAAATCGTAGACCATAACCAGTGAGCCCCTTTGGGTATTTGTGCTTGGCTTTGGTATTTTGCATTGGTACATACAAGTATCACCATTATTTTCCTCGTAATTCACGAGCATTACTCTGTCTGTCATTGGTAGATGCACGACACCATAACTCCTTGTTGTATATGGGTAATTACTATAGTACTACCAGATTTCTATAGTTGTCACTTCATCGTGACTACCATAGACTAGCACTTATATTATTTTTTTCCTCTATATTTGAATAACTGAATGCCAAAAACGTAAAATGAATTCATTTAGCTAATGATTTGATGTAAGAATGGAAAGATATAAGAAAATTAGTGCACATTGATGAGTTTAAGGTTATAAAGTGTTTATGTAATGGCTGTTTAGATGGCTAGACGGTTGTTTGGGGTGGTATTTCCTCAACAATAATTTAAATTGAACAAGGTTTAGCTTAGATGAAAAAAGACACTCAATTTGTAAATGCTGGACGAAAGTCAAAATGGACACGTGGCGTTGTTAACCCTCCTGTTGAACGAGCATCCACCGTTGTATTTAATTCGGTAAAAGAAATGAAGCATGCCACGGTTAATCGAGGCGAACAGGTATTGTTTTATGGACGTCGTGGTACTTCAACCTCATTTGCTTTTCAAGACGCTATGACAGAACTAGAAGGTGGAGCAGGGTGTGCAATTTATCCATCGGGTACAGCTGCCATTACCAATGCCATTTTATCGTTTGTTAAAACCGGTGATCACATTTTAATGGTCGACACAGCTTATGAGCCAACACGTGGTTTTTGTGACAAAATATTGAAAAATATAGGGGTAGAAACTACTTATTACGACCCTCTTATTGGCAAAGATATTAAAAAGCTCATTAAAGCGAATACTCGCATTATCTTTTTAGAATCGCCGGGTTCAATCACCATGGAAGTGCAGGATGTCCCCGGTATTGCCGAAATTGCTCATCAGCATAACTGTATTGTGATGCTCGATAATACTTGGGCTGCAGGGATAAATTTTGACCCATTTAAGCACGGTGTTGATATTTCAGTTCAAGCAGCAACCAAATACATTGTTG
>MAAB01041472.1_pt1 | contig 27568 bp, 27 predicted proteins | sample 1115991 | NCBI WGS metagenome assembly MAAB01 (sample SAMN04961124, study PRJNA320927) | seawater metagenome | isolation source: sample BD02T18 sea water enriched with oil for 18 days | place: USA:Gulf of Mexico | collected 2013-07-27
CTGATAAGGCCTGCTCGGGCGTCATGTTTACCTTAGATACAGAATCTGGATTTCGTGATGTGGTATTAATCACTGCAGCTTGGGGCTTAGGTGAAAATATCGTACAAGGTATGGTTAATCCAGATGAATTCTATGTATTTAAACCGACACTGGCATCAGGCTATCGCCCCATTTTAAAACGGCAGTTAGGCAATAAAAAAGTAAAAATGATCTATGCCGAAGGACTTAGCCAATTAGGTTCAACCCGTAATATAAAAGTTAGTCGTGAAGAACAAGAAACATTCTGCTTAAGTGACGATGAAGTTTTAAGCTTAGCAAAAATGGCGGTCATCATTGAGCAACACTATAGCCATAAATTAGGCCGTCCTATGCCTATGGATATTGAGTGGGCCAAAGATGGTGATAATAATGACTTATATATCGTTCAAGCTAGGCCGGAAACAGTAGAAGCTATCAAACCCTTACATGCGCTGCAAAATCATATATTAGATGGTCAATCCGAGATCCTTATTCAAGGAAAAAGTATTGGCAGTAAGGTTGCAGCAGGTAATGTTCGCGTTATACACGAGCCAAATCAAATGCATCTGTTAAAACCGGGTGAGGTATTAGTGACTGACATTACTGATCCTGACTGGGAGCCGGTGATGAAAATAGCTGCCGCGATTATCACTAACCGTGGTGGTCGAACTTGTCATGCCGCTATTATTGCTCGGGAGTTAGGCATACCGGCAATCGTAGGAACAAATCACGCCACCCAACTATTAAGCTCTCAGACAACGGTAACAGTGTCTTGCTGCCAAGGTGATACTGGTTATGTGTATCGAGGTCGGCTGCCGTATCATATTGAAGATATCGATACCAATGACATTGCCCAACCTGAATACACGCAAATCATGCTCAACTTGGCCAACCCTGAAATTGCTTTTGAAACAAGTAGACTGCCTAATGCGGGTGTTGGCTTGGCCAGAATGGAATTTATTATTAATAACAGCATTCGCATTCATCCTAATGCCTTATTGAACTACGAACGTCTGCCAGTTGACCTGCAACAACAAATTACAAAACTAACCGCTGGTTATGCCAGCCCTACTGAGTTTTATATCCAACGTCTAGCTGAAGGCATTGCCACTATTGCGGCGGCCTTTTATCCCAAGCCAGTTATTGTTCGCTTGAGTGACTTTAAATCGAATGAATATGCCGCTTTAATCGGTGGACAACTTTACGAACCCGTTGAAGAAAACCCAATGATTGGCTTTCGTGGCGCTTCTCGCTACCCCAGCCCCGCCTTCGCTGATGCCTTTGCCCTAGAGTGTGCAGCCATAGACATTGTTCGTAACAAAATGGGCTTAGATAACCTGGCTGTGATGATCCCCTTCGTTCGAACGGTCAGTGAAGGTCAACGCGTCGTTAACAAATTGGCTGAACATGGTATTAAACGCGGTGAAGCTGGCCTAAAGTTATATCTAATGTGTGAAATCCCTGCCAATGTCTTATTAGCTGAACAGTTTTTAGAGCTCTGTGATGGCTTCTCTATTGGCTCCAATGACCTGACTCAATTAACACTCGGTGTCGATCGAGATTCTAGTATTTTGCATAATTACGATGAACGTAATGAAGCTGTTTTAAAGTTGATTGAAATGGCGATTGCAGCCTGCCAGCAAGCAGATAAGTATGTTGGTATTTGTGGCCAAGCAGCATCTGACTTTCCAGAAATAACTGAGTTTCTAGTTAAACAAGGCATCCAATCTATTTCTCTCAACCCAGACAGCGTCGTTGAAATGACCAAGGTTGTTTATGATATGGAACAAAGCTTAAACCGTTAATACAACCGTTTGCTGAGCGTAAACCTTACCGTTAATTAATAACTCTATCCGGTGCTCGCCTGAATAGTACTTTCGAGTTGAGATAATTTTAAAGGCATGTTCTTTAAGCAGTTGTAATGACTCTGCGGGTTGTAAGTTAATATTCTTCCACTTAAATACTTTAGCTGTTGTCGACCCATTGGCTTTAACATGATGCACTTTATAATCAACGACCAGTTTTTGTGATTTTTCATCAGTTGAAGTTAACTGAGCTGACATCAACATGCTCTCGCCCAAAGACAAACTGTCTTTATCGAGCTGTAATAATGGCTGAGTCAGTTTAGGTGTTACGCTGCAACCTAATAAAGGGAAAACATCTGGGTGACCTTGTTTGACTAAACTGCGTAATGCATGGCGAATAAGCCATTGTCGTTCCGTTGAGGTATTAACTGACCACTGTCTACATAAGGCAACCACCTTATCCGGATGGTCTTTGGCTATATCATTCAGATTATTGGCCACTGAACGGCGTACATAAAGACTAGCATCATCCTTTAACTTTTCTAAAATAACGAAAATGTCTGTTGGATCATCACAAAACTTAACCAGCCTTTTCCCCCATGGTAAGCGAGGCCGACAGCCTTCTGATGCTAGTCGTCTAACATGCTCATCGTCATCATCACACCATGATAATAACTGTGCATAGCTCACCTCATAGTGTTGTTCGATAAATGGCCTAACAGCAAACTCAGCAGAAAATAACGGAGTTAACTTCTTTAATACCTGTAAAGCTAATTCTGGGTGTTCTAGGCCATATTTAGCAGAATAATCAATCACCGGCCAAGCAATAAAACTAACCCAAATATCATTATCTGATTGCTTTTTCCAAGCGGTACCAACGTTGAACAATACTTGTGCAGCTTGTGCATAGTCAGCTGGCAAAGAACGATGTAAAACATCGACAACCTGTTCAACACGCTGTTTTAATTCTAAATCATCGAGCCCGAACACCGCATCATTGATAAAGCCAGCCTTATCAAAAATAGCCATAGACTCTGACAACATCTCAGCTAAATAAGAAACTGCTGCAAGATTAATATTTTCTTTCATTAATTAGTCGCTAATAATAAAAAAAAGCCGTGCTAACTCAATAGCACGGCTTCAAACTACTATATTATAGAGCTAACTAAAAACTACACTGTAGCTTTTCTGCGTAAGCCCAGGAAACCCAACAAAGCAGGAGCAAATAATAAGATTGCTGCCGGTACTGGAACTGCTGAAGCAGTGATCACTCGGATCCAGTCACCAGGCTCAGTTACTTCCATACGAACATCTAATAATAAGCCATTAATAAAATAACCATCACCAGTCAGGATATTATTTTGCTCTAACCCCGCGGCATTAAAAGGTAAGCTGCTTCCAGTTGTAAAATAATTATTAAATGCAGCAAATAACCCGTTGGTAGCGTTCATCAAGCTACCGCTTTTGTTTGACATAACCCCTAAAATCGCACCATCAAATTTCCATTGTTGGGAATCATCAATATAATTATTACCTGAACTTTTTGAGTTCAAGAAAATAAGGTGACTATCTACCGTTTGTCCTGCTGCAATAGTGCCGCCATCAACATTAATAGCACTGGTTAAATAAACCGATTGCTTTTCATTAAAGCCTTGTTGATGAGTATTAATTGGACTATCTTCTTGGACACTGACAGCAGCGATAATATCAGCACCTGCATGGCTAACTAGTGCAGCATGTGTTTGAAATGACAGCAGCAGTGCTGTCAAAAGTACTACGAACCTCTTCATAACATTTTTCCTTATTGAAAAATGCAACTCAGCCATCTTCATCCTATAAAGATCTGTAGCTTTCCGTACCCAATTCACACTGAGCTTGGCTTCATTTAAGTAGATTTAATAATGAAAACTTAACAGCGTCATCCTTTTTACCGTTTAGCTTTCATTGTAGAATCTAAAATAAACCTGCAAGTTCGTCAATCCCCCACTTTAGGGGGTAGCTTTAATATTAAATGATTGAAATCTAACTATTTACCTGAGATTTAGACACAAAAAAAGCCGTGACAAATGTCACGGCTTTTCATGGTGTTCAACAGCTTAACTTAAATGTTTAAGCTTGTTTTAAACGTCTGCGAAAACCGGTAAAACCAACTAAAGCAGAACCAAATAACCATACAGCTGCAGGAACTGGCACTTCACTTACTGGCGGGCAGTATTTTCCAGTGACGTTAAGTTGTGCTGAAAAAATTTCTTCGGTATCTAAACCGAACCATGCTTTAAATGTCCAGCCTTTGATAATTTCATCAAAAAGGTTTGAATTAATACCAAATGTTTGTTCGCCACCAGTTAATGATGGGCCTTTATACCAATTGTTATTACTTTTAAACCATAAATAATCGTTAATGCCATTGCCTGAAGTATTCACAGTCAAAGTTGCTGACGTAATTTCTAGACCGGTATAGACATCAAGGTCAATCCCTTCAAAGGTCCAGTAGTTTTTGTTGTAACCAGACGTTGACTTAGTGAAACTATCAACATAAAGCTCTGAAGTATAGTCTTGTGCATCATTACATGAAGTGCTTGTACCACCGCCGCCACATTTATTGCTACTACCGTGGTTATTACTACCGTGCTTATTGCTACTACCGTGGTTATTGTTGTTATAACCTGAGTAATTATAACCAGTAGCAAATGCGGTACTAGTTAGTCCAAACAATAATATTCCTGCAAAGGCTGCAAGTTTACTAATTTTCATAATATTTTCCTTTTCAGAAAACACAACCCAGCCATCTTTAAAATATAACAAAAGATCTGTAGCTTTCCGTAGCCTGGCTCACGCCAGAGTTGGCATTTAAAAATAATCTACTGTTCATAGCTATTGCTTAACAATAATTAACAATAGCTATGAACGCGCGGCCAAAATACTGAATTATAGATTTCTAGTCAATAGTACTTTGGTACTAGTTGATTACTTTCTTTATAAACAAAGCAATAGACTCAACGTGGCTGGTATGTGGAAACATATCCATTACACCAGCAGAAACTAGGGTATAGCCATGATTATTAACTAATTCACCCGCATCGCGCGCTAAAGTAGCCGGGTTACAGGATACATAAACGAGACGTTCTGCTCCCAAGTCAGCCAGTTGATGTAAGACTTCAAATGCCCCCGTTCGAGGTGGATCTAATAAGATTTTATTAAAACCGGCTTTAGCCCAAGGATAATCTTTCAATTCAGTTTTCGTTAAATCTGCTTGCTCAAACACGGCGTTGTTTAAGCTATTTTTAGCTGCATTTTCACGTGCATGTTTGACTAAGGCTTCATCACCTTCTACACCGACCACTTCATTAATACGTTTTGCCAATGGCAGACTAAAGTTACCTAAGCCACAGAACAAATCTAGAATTCTATCGTCTTCATTAACTTCTAATAATTCAAGTGCACGTTGGATCATGACTTGGTTGATGCCAGCATTTACTTGGGTGAAATCATTAGGTTGAAACTCTAAATTTAACCCTGCTTCTGGTGCATAGCTGAGTTGTGGGTTTTCTGGCCAAATCGGTGTGACTGTATCAGGCCCGCCTGATTGCAGGTAAATCCATAACTCATTCTGCTTGCCGTAAGCAATCAGTGCATCTTGATCTTGTTGTGATAACTCATCAAGGTTTCTAAAAATCAAAGCGACATGGTCATCGTCCATCGCAACTTCAATTTGAGCAATACGGTTATACGCTTCCAGCTCAGCGATCATTTCACCTAGCTCAGTTAAACGAGGACCGACACGCTGATCTAATACTTCACACTTATCTAACAGTGCTAAATAAGGCGTACCTTTTTCCCTAAAGCCAACCAAAACACGTTCTTTTTTAGGCACGTGTTTGACACCTAGACGTGCTTTCCGACGATAGCCAAACAACGGGCCTTTTAATGGTTCTAACCAGTTCTGAGGTTGTAATTGACCAAAGTGAGTTAAATGATCATTTAAGGTTTGTTGCTTCATCTTTAACTGAGCATCAGGATGCATATGCATCAAACTACAACCGCCGCAAACTCCAAAATGCTGACATTTTGCATCAACGCGATCTTCCGAACGTGTTAATACTTCAACAGCTTTGCCTTCGTCATACTTTTTATGTTGCTTGGTATAAACAAATTTAACTTGTTCACCTGCTAAGGCGCCATCTACAAAAATTGTTTTGCCATCGATTCTTACGATACCTCGTCCTTCATGGGACAAGCTTTCAATCGTTGCCTCGACTGGATCTTTAGGAAGTCGTTGTCTGCGGTTACGTCGTGCCATATATCTTCAATCTCTATGCTGTCGTTAAAAATAAAAAATCCAGTGATGGTCAAACATCACTGGATCATTATTAAATACGTTGGCTTAAATAGAACTGCATCTCTTCGATGCCATTCGTTTATCCGTTTAAAAAACTGTGGCTTATTTTTGCTGCCACTTACTGCCGTTATTATACCACCATCCTTTCGCCGCTTTGGATACCCAACGACTCGCAAAGGTAGATTGGATATCTGCCTGCCATTCAGGGTGGCCGTTTGCCCGTGCTATTTCAGCATATAAGGCATTACGATCTTTATTTTCATCAGCTACTAATGCTTTTACTTTATTGCGGTCTTTTAATGCCACCACTTTGGCATTACGTACCGTAATCAAACCTTTGGCAGTCAAGCCAATAGCACCACTTGCATAGTGTGCTTTCAACTGATTATGGCGCGCTTTCATTTTTGCTTGAATTGCATTTATTGTTGGCGAGTTAATGTTTAAATTTGCACCTGCTGCATGAGCTGGAGAAACCAACCAATTCAATACCGCGATAGCTGCTGGTTCCGTTGGCAATAACTGTGATTGCTGCTGCTCAATAGGCTCAACTTCCGGTGTTGTTTCAGGGCCCCAGACATCTTCAATAATACGATCCGCTGCTTTTTCAGCTGCTGCAGCTGGGAAATAAATATTAATTGTCACACATGAAACCAACATCAATGTTGTCATCATGCTGCCGGTAAACCATTTTACTAATTTCATAATAGCTCCTATTTATTGAATTACTGGCCCCGAACTATTGCTCACGCTTTTCAGCCGTTCAAGTAAGTCAGTCCATCCTACTCGGCGAGTATACCCCACCACATTAATTCTCGGCGGCAAACCACCGCCTTTTACTATGTAATAACCTTGTTCAGCTTCACTAACACCTGCCATTTGGCAAACATCATTAGTCAACTTACAACTTAGACCTAATCGTTGGTATGAAAAATCCTCAAAGAAGCGTAAAAAACTACGTTGCAATACACCGCTCGCACCACCTAGTTTAGATAAGCTATCTACTGCTTTTTGGCTGATCCGATGCCTACTGTTGTCATCTTCTGGCGTATAGAATTGGGCATCAAATGCTACTGGTTGCCAGTTTGACAGCCTTAATTGGTTTAACTGGCCGTCTAATTTTCCAGTAATTTTTCCAAATTCAAAAGTCTTAGTTAAGGTTTCTAAATCTAAATTTGTAAGCTCTACATCGGCATAAAGTTGAGGCAAAGAACCGAAGGCATGATCTAATTTTAAGTTCTGCAACACTGTCGTGCCATCAAAGACTTTCATAATCAATGCCCCATCCATTTGCACTTGTTGATTGTGATAATTAACCTTGGGGATCACTCCTGACAACTTGCCATGTAAAGTGGGCCATTCCAATGCACTAGATAATGCTTCCATTGATATCGGCGATAACTCACCTGCAAAGCTCCACTGCGTATTATCAAACTCAGGCCTGATTAAACTAAACTCACTGAGTTGTAGTTCGCCATCTAAAATGGGCAATGTCCAACGTTGTTGCAGTCGAAGTTCAGATGCTTGAGTTTCGGCTACAAACTCACTGCCACCAAGTGGTATTGCATAGACATAGCCACCTTGCCAAGTTAAATGACTTGTTTGTATTTGGCTTGAGTTAGTCCATCCAAAGTGGCCATTAAGGTCATATAAACCAAATCGACTGTGTTCATCATCAATAAACGTCTCATCAAACTCGATTGAAACTTGGTAAGCCTCTTGTTGTTGGGAAAGTTTCACGCCAACATTGCCTGCTAACTCTAAATTAGCCAGTGCCGAATCAACAATAAAAGGTTGTATCCAAATAGGGTATAAATTGTTTAATGATGTTTGTTTCAACTCTATTTCTGCTGACTCTAACTGATTCGATCGGCCACTCAATTGACCATTAATATCAACAATATCATGCTGTTTAAAGTTAACCTGCTCAATCTGCCATAACTGCTGCGTAGGCATCCAACTACCTCGAGCAATTAATGATAATGGCGTTGCCATGAAATCAATAAACACTGGTTCAGCATAACCTTGACCAGCGAGCAGCGTTGATGCGATATCAAACTGCCATTGTTCACTGCTATGTTTTAAATCGAGTGTTATATCTAACTTTGCATCTTCCGTGACAAACTGACTGTCGGCATCCATTAAGTTAAGCGCTGCTGCTGTCAGTTTAAACTTAGCCTGTTCTAACTGCGAACCATGACCGTCTAATTCCGCTGTCATCGTTAACTTAGAATCATAACTCCATCCTGTAAGCAGATCTGCTGTGTCAGCAGCTAAATAAGGTGATAAATAAGCCAACAACGAGGTTAACTCTAGTTGTGGAATATCGACAGCAACATGCCACTGCTCTGCATGCAAATTAACTGATAATGCAATTTCAGCTTCAGCTAATTTTAAACCGGTAAGGTGTAACTGATAATGGCTTGCTTCTGGTTGTGCGGTAAGAGAAAACTGTATATTTTGCGAACCTAGTTCAGCATGGTTAAATATTAGATTACCTTGTTTACACAGATAACGCTCTGCTAACAGCTGAACTTCATCGCAACTCAGGCTAACTTTGTTTAATCGCCCTATCGGTTCAGCTAACTTTAAACTATCAGCCGTTGCTTCTAGAGCTAAACCATTAGTAGTAAGATTGAATTCAATGGTTAAATTATCAGCTGACTGTTGTTCTAGTTGCCATGACCCCACTGACAATGAGAGTTGCTCACTTGCAATTGCAACCTGCCATAGTCCTAACATCGCCGCAGTAACAACCAGCCATGTTCGCAACACAGCCATTACTCTACTGGAAACACGCCTGTTGATAAATAGCGATCACCCCGATCACAAATAATGCTGACTATCACCGCATTACTGACTTGCTCAGATAATTTTAAAGCCGCTGCAACTGCGCCACCCGACGATACCCCACAAAAGATACCTTCTTCAGTAGCTAGACGACGCATGGTATCTTCAGCTAAGCCTTGTTCCATCTCAATCATTTGATCGACACGTTCAGGTTCAAAAATAGTCGGTAGATACTCTTTTGGCCAGCGACGTATTCCAGGGATACTAGCGCCTTCAGCAGGTTCGACCCCGACAATTGTTACCGCTTCATTTTGTTCTTTTAAATAACGAGATGTACCCATAATCGTACCAGTGGTACCCATCGCACTAACAAAATGAGTGATTTCACCATCAGTATCTCGCCAAATTTCAGGGCCTGTGGTTTCATAGTGTGCAAGCGGATTATCTAAGTTACCAAACTGATTTAACACGATGCCCTTACCTTGTTTTTCCATCGTCAAGGCCAAGTCACGCGCTGCTTCCATCGTCTCAGTTAAGATGATTTTGGCTCCATAAGCTCGCATCGAAGCACGACGTTCTACACTCATTTTCTCTGGCATAAGCAAGATCATGTTATAACCAAGAATAGCTGAGATCATCGCTAGCGCTATGCCGGTATTACCACTGGTTGCTTCAATCAAGGTATCGCCTGGCTTTATATCGCCCCGGGCTTGAGCATGTTTAATCATGCTTAAAACTGGTCGGTCTTTAACAGAACCGGCCGGGTTATCACCTTCCAACTTCACTAAAATTGTATTGGTCGTTTTGCCTTGCAAGCGTTGCAGCTTCACCAGTGGCGTATTACCTATACAAGCTGCAATCGTTGGATATGATTTCATTTAGTCAGACTCCATTAAAGTCACAAAGGCCAGGGCATAGTCTTTTTCATCACTTAAGCTTAATAAGCTGCGACCAATTTTCAACTCTGCTAATAACTCTAGACCACGGTGATGAAACTTTAATTCCGGCTTACCTAAAGCATTATTTTCTACCGCTATATGTCGTAAGCTCAAGCCATCTCGAAAGCCCGTACCTAATGCTTTAGCAGCGGCTTCTTTTGCAGCAAAACGTTTAGCTAAAAATGCAGCGGGGTGCGATGCTTGTTTAAAAGCAGTAAATTCGGCTTCACTTAGAATTCGCTGAGCAATTTTGTCGTCATGTTTATCCAGCAAGTCTTGCATGCGTGGAATATTAACCAAATCAGTGCCGATGCCGAAAATCATCCGCGGCGTGCTTCAACCATCAATTGTTTCATTTCTCGAACAGCAGTTTGAAAGCCGGTAAATACCGATCGAGCCACAATCGCATGGCCAATATTAAGCTCGACTATATTTGGTATCTCAGCAATTGCAGCAACATTATGATAATTCAAGCCATGACCAGCATTGACTTGCAAACCTAGGTTATGGGCATATTCAACTGCAGAAACGATAGTTTGCAACTCATGTGCTGCTTGCTCAGGGTTTTCAGCATCTGCAAAACGGCCAGTATGTAATTCAACTACCGGCGCACCACAAGCGACAGCTGCATCAATTTGCGCTAAGTCAGGATCAATAAATAAAGAAACGATAACATCTGCAGCAGCTAAACGTTGGCAGGCATCCTTCATTTTATCTAACTGACCAGCAACTTCGAGCCCACCTTCTGTTGTTAACTCTTCACGACGTTCAGGGACTAAGCAACAATCAGCAGGTTGATATTTTTCTGCTATCGCCAACATTTCATCAGTGACGGCCATTTCAAGGTTCATCTTAGTTTGTAAGATATCAGCCAACATCGCAACATCACGCTCTTGAATATGACGACGATCTTCACGCAAGTGCAATGTAATACCATCAGCACCTGCTTGTTCTGCTTCAATCGCTGCTTGGATGGGATCAGGGTATCGTGTACCACGCGCTTGTCGTAAGGTGGCTACGTGATCAATATTGACACCTAAAAAAATCGTCATAACTCTATTTTACCCTTCCATATTTAAGGTTTGCTGGCATATTTTTGCATTTCAGCAAATAATTGTCGGCTCTGTAGTGGTCTACCGTCAAGGTAATAATTGAGCACACTACGCATTAACTGTTTTATCTCTTGTAAGCTAGTTTGATCAAAGCCCGTCTCATCGATTAAGTGCTGTAAGCTGCGGCCTGAAATTGTGGCACGATTATCAGCTTTCAGGCATTGCTTTAAGCCCTTATTCGCTTGATATAGATAACGAGCAGTAGCTTCTATCGGCAAGCCTGTTTCGCTTTCTTTATCTAAAACTAGACCATAGCCTAGCTGCAATAATAATCGTTTTTCAAATAAGCGCAGTACCACTTCATCGTCAGCCTGTTGCTGCAAACCGTCTAATGCTAATTCATAGGCATGATATATTTCACTTTCTGGCTGCGCCACAGCTAAAAACCGAATTAACAACTCATTGATATATAAGCCACATAATGAGGCATTGTTTTTTAAAACATAACGAGCTGAAGCAGCTTCTACGGCAGTTAATGTGTGCAAATCACCATAACCCGACCACGATAATAATAACGGTTGGTATAGCTGCATAATGCCCTGTTGGCTGCGCTTGGTTTTCCTTATACCTTTTGCAATAAGACTTTGCCGGCCAAACTGTTGACTGAATACATCTACTAATAAGCTTGTTTCACGATACGGACGTTGATGTAAAATAAAAGCAGGGCTAAATTCAACTTTCACGCCGTTATCACTTATTAAAGTTCGTCGGTATAGCCTAAGTTTTTCAACATCCGCTCATTGTCTGACCAACCATCACGGACTTTAACCCAGACTTGTAAGAACACTTTACAATCGAATAATTGTTCCATTTCTATGCGGGCATCTTTACCGACCGATTTAAGCAGTTCGCCTTTTTTGCCGATAACAATATTTTTTTGACCGTCACGCTCTACATAGATCACTGCGCTGATCCGGTACAGTTCTTTTTCTTGCTTGAACTCTTCTATTTCAACAGTGATTGAATAAGGCAGTTCTTGACCAAGGTGGCGGAACAGTTTTTCTCGTACTAATTCTGCAGCTAAGAAGCGCGAACTACGATCAGTCAATTGCTCTTCAGGAAAAATCAGTTCTCCTTCTGGCATTAACTTTAATATCTCAGTTTCTAATTGCTCAACATTAACGCCCTTGCGAGCAGAGATTGGCACTACATGAGCAAAGTCATATTGCTTAGCTAGTTCAGCGATATGCGGTAATAAGTCATTTTTGTTCGATAATTTATCGACTTTATTTAATACTAAAATAACTGGCACGCGAGCATTAGATTGTAATCGCTCTAATACTTTGGCATCTTCATCAGTCCACTTAAGACCTTCAATAACAAATAAGATAACATCGACATCTTCAATCGATGAGGCGGCGGCTCGATTCATATAACGATTCATTGCCCGTTTGCCATCAAAATGAAGACCCGGGGTATCGACATAGATCAACTGACTCGCTTCAGATGTTTTAATGCCTAAAATACGGTGTCTTGTGGTTTGTGGGCGACGTGATGTAATGCATAACTTTTGACCAAGTATGCGATTGATTAAAGTCGATTTACCCACATTTGGACGACCAATGATTGCTACATAACCAGACTTAAAAGTGCTGTCTGTCATAATTTACCTTCGATTAATGTCAACACGCGTTCTGCGGTTTTTTGCTCTGCTTTACGGTGACTACTGCCCTGTGCCACGATTACTTTTTCTAAAATAGACACCTGGCATGAAGCTTCAAACACAGGTTCCTGTTGTTCGGTTTTAATTTCTTTAACGGTATAGATGGGTAAAGGCTGCTTACGGCTTTGCAATAATTCTTGCAGTCTGGTTTTAGCATCTTTAACTGTTTCTGTAGCATCAATGGCATTTAAACGCTCATCAAACAATGTCAAAATCAATTTTTTGACGGCATCAAGGCCACTATCTAAATAAACAGCACCCAGTATCGATTCGACGGTATCAGCAAGAATCGATTCTCGACGAAAGCCACCACTTTTTAATTCACCAGGGCCTAGAATCAATACTTCGCCTAAATTTAATTCTCTGCCAATTTCAGCTAAGGTGACACCTTTGACCAATGAAGCACGAAAACGACTTAATTTACCTTCTTTCACCTGTGGAAAACGGTGAAATAAATCGTCTGCAATGACAAAGCTTAATATAGCATCGCCAAGATACTCTAAACGTTCGTTGTTGTTTGCCCCCATACTACGGTGCGTTAATGCTTGAACTAATAAATCTGGGGTATTAAAACTTAGCCCCAATTGTTTACATAAAGTTTGTTGCCGTGGACTTATCATTTACGCTTGGGCTCAACATCTATCTCTGTTTTAAAGTGACCGACCAAGTCAAGCTGCGCAATGAAAGGTACACGCTTTTCATAGTCAATAATAACTTTGGTGACATGAACATTATTTTTACCACGATGAATTTCGATGTCACCTTTTTTAACACTAAAAATATAGCCAGTATTAAAGCGCTTTTCGAAAAGCGTCATTACTTGTTTCTTAGTTAACTTATTGTTTTTAAGTTCAGTCTCCATACCATCCATGATCTGCAAAACACCATAATATTCTTGGTACATTGGTACTAAACGCATCGCTAGCGCTGCAAAAAAAGCGATTATCAATAACACAAAAACCCAGCTAATCAGTGTCATTCCACGTTGCTTATGCATATTGCTTCCCTTAATCAATTGAATTTCCTAAGCGATTCCAAACTATGCCACCATCATTCCAGTTCCAGCTCATCCAGATAAAGAAGGCTTTACCTACTAGGTTCTGTTCTGGCACTGTACCCCAGAAACGACTGTCATTACTATTATCTCGATTATCACCCATCACGAAATATTGGCCAGCAGGAACAACCATTTCCCCTTCTACCAAACTTCTATCAGGATCAATTAACAGCTCATGTTCGATATCACCCAACTGCTCAACACGTAATTCTGCCCGGCTAGGCACCAACCCTAATAAACTGACGTCTTTTGCTTTCACTTGTTGCTCAATAGCTTCGCCATTGATATAAATCGTTTTATTAAAATAACCGACCTTATCTCCTGGCAAGCCCACCACACGTTTAATGTAATCAACTCGTGTATCTTGTGGGAAGCGGAATACCAGTACATCACCACGCTGCGGTTCTCCAGTTTCCAACACCTTAGTATTTAAGACCGGTAAACGAATACCATAAGCAAACTTATTCACTAAGATAAAGTCACCAATATGTAAGGTAGGTAACATTGAGGCTGAAGGAATTCGAAATGGCTCAGCAATAAATGATCGAATCACTAATACTAATAAAATAATCGGGAAAAAAGACCGGGCGTATTCAACAATCACCGGTTCCTGAGCTTCTTTCACGCGCTGCGGTGCCCACAAGAAAATATCTATTAACCAAATAATTCCCGTCACTATAACCAGGGTTAACATTATTGCTGGAAAGCTCACTAGTTATTACTCCCTTAAGATTTCTTCGATAGTTGTAACACAGCCAAAAATGCCTCTTGCGGCACATCAACTTTACCAATCGACTTCATTCGTTTTTTACCGGCTTTTTGTTTTTCTAGTAATTTACGTTTCCGTGAAACGTCACCACCATAACACTTGGCTAATACATTTTTACGTAAGGCTTTAACCGTCGACCGAGAAATAATATGTCCACCTACCGCGGCTTGAATAGCGATATCAAACATTTGCCTCGGTATCAATTCCTTCATTTTTTCAACTAAAGCACGACCCCGAGAAATACTATCATCGCGGTGAACAATCATAGATAAAGCATCAACACGCTCACCATTGATTAATACATCTAATTTCACCAAGTCTGCTTGTTGAAAACGAGTAAAGTGATAATCCAAAGATGCGTAACCACGACTGACTGATTTTAAACGATCAAAGAAATCAATCACTACTTCATTCATCGGTAGTTCATAACTCAACGCAACTTGTTTACCCATATATTGCATTGTTTTTTGCACACCACGTTTTTCAACACAGAGCGTAATTACCGCACCTAAATGCTCTTGTGGTACTAAAATATCAGCAATTACAATCGGCTCACGAATCTCATCGACAGTACCGGCATCCGGTAACAATGCTGGATTTTCAACATTAAGCGTGTCGCCTTTACGTGTTAATACTTCAAACACAACCGTAGGTGCAGTGGTTATTAAATCAAGATTATATTCACGTTCCAGTCGTTCCTGAATAATTTCCATATGCAATAAACCAAGGAATCCACAACGGAATCCAAAACCTAACGCTTGTGAATTTTCAGGTTCAAAGAATAATGATGCATCGTTAAGGCGTAATTTACCTAACGCTTCACGGAAAGCCTCAAAATCATCAGAACTCACAGGAAATAAGCCGGCATACACTTGTGGAGTTGCCGATTTAAAACCGGGTAACATTTCAGTTGCGCCATGGTGTACATGGGTTAATGTATCGCCAACAGGTGCACCATCGATATCTTTCACGCCTGAAATTACATATCCAACTTCACCACAGTGCAGGCTATCGCGCTTACTACGTTTCGGGGTAAATACTCCGACTTGTTCAACTTGATACTCATGCCCAGTTGACATCACTTTAATTTTGTCTCGAGACTTGATCGAACCTTGCATGATACGAACTAAAGAAATAACACCAACATAGCTATCAAACCAAGAATCAATAATTAATGCTTTTAGTTCACCATCAGGATCACCTTTAGGAGCTGGTACACGTTCAACTAAGCATTCAAGTAAATCTTCAATCCCTAAACCAGTCTTAGCACTGCACTGCACGGCATCCATTGCATCTACGCCAATGATATCTTCTATTTCTTGTGCAACTCTTTCAGGATCAGCAGACGGTAAGTCAATTTTGTTTAAGACGGGAATAACTTCAAGCCCTAAATCAATCGCGGTATAACAGTTAGCGACACTTTGTGCCTCTACGCCTTGCGCGGCATCTACCACCAATAACGCACCGTCGCATGCTGCCAATGATCGAGACACTTCATAAGAGAAGTCGACATGGCCAGGCGTATCGATGAAGTTTAAATGGTAGGTTTCACCATTTCTAGCCTTATAATCAAGAGACACACTCTGCGCTTTAATCGTAATGCCACGCTCTTTTTCAATATCCATTGAATCAAGTACTTGTGAAGACATTTCACGATCAGTTAAACCACCACAGACTTGAATAAAACGATCAGCTATCGTCGATTTTCCGTGGTCAATGTGGGCAATAATTGAGAAGTTACGGATGTGATCCATAAATATTAAACTTACCTTACTAAACAGTAAAAAATCGGTCGGAACATAATGTTTCGACCGATCTAAAAATATAACGAGTAGATTTTACGGCAAAACCTTCATGCTGTCGTGCCGAGTATTCAATTAGCGACTAACCAGTCGTTATTCATCTTTCGTTTTAATACGCACGGCTAGAAATATAGCACCGTCACCTCGCTGCACTAATACTGGTACAGCCTTATTTTCAGGCAAGTCTTTCGCCAAGTCTAAAAATTGTTTAGCATCTGATACTTTCTTAGTATTTATACTTAAAATCACATCGCCACGTCGCATTCCCGCAGCAGCAGCCGTACCGGCATCAACGTTAACAACAATTACGCCACCTTTTTTAATCGCGAACTGTTCACGTTGCTGTTCAGTCAAGTCCATTACTTCAATAGCTAACCGATCATCCACCAACCGTCCAGGCTGACTATCAACTTGGGCCATATCTTCACTTTCCGGCAACTCTTCAATGTTAACTTTAATCGTCTTCCGATCATTGTTACGCATTACAACCACATTCACAGACTGACCAATGGTAGTGCGGCCAACTATTGGTGGTAAAGCTGACGAGGTCATCACTTGCTTGCCATTGAATGTCAAGATGACATCGCCAGGTTCTAAGCCCGCTTTTGCTGCTGGGCTAGCTGGCAATACTCTTGAAATCAATGCGCCATGTGGCTTATTCAAACCAAATGATTCAGCCAATTCACGCGTTACATCCTGAATAACAACACCTAGCCAGCCACGACTGACATAACCCTGAGATTTAATCTGCTCAACCACATTCATCGCTACATCCATTGGAATAGCAAACGATACGCCCATAAAACCACCGGTACGGCTGTATATTTGTGAGTTTATACCGATAACTTCACCATCAAGATTGAATAATGGTCCGCCCGAATTACCTGGGTTTATCGCTACGTCAGTTTGAATAAACGGCACATAACTATCACTTGGCAAACTACGCCCTAATGCACTGACAATACCCGCTGTTGCTGAGTAATCAAAACCAAAAGGAGAGCCTATTGCCAACACCCACTCACCCACCTGTAATTGAGTTGAGTCACCTAGCTTCACCGCTTTTAGCCCGCTTGCTTCGACTTTTAATAAGGCAACATCACTGCGTTCATCACTACCTAACAGCTTCGCTTCCAATTCACTACGGTCACTAAAGCGAACAATAATTTCATCCGCATCTTTAATGACATGGTGATTGGTTAAAATATAACCATCTGCCGATAAAACAAAACCTGATCCTAAAGAATGAGACTCATAGGGTTCTTGTCTTTGATTAGGACGGTCAAAAAAATGCTTAAACAACTCATCAAAAGGCGTACCCTCTGGAATCTGCATACCTGGTGGTAAACTCGGCATTTTTCGTGCTTTGTTATTTTTAGTAGTACTAATGTTAACTACTGCTGCACCATTCTCCGCAACTAAGCTAGTAAACTCAGGTAACGCCCGAGCTTGAAGGTTAAAACTAATTAAACTCCAGGTTAACAATAAGCCAATCCCTGCCCACACTTTATATTTTGTCATTTTTATTCCTCAACAATTTTTGCTTTTAAAGCTGTTTTATTTTTCTTAAATCGTTTGTGTAACAAATAAAATCCAACCACCAGCCCACTTATACCTGCCGTGATTTCTATAAATTCATTCCAATGAAATAGCTGAGCAACAGCGGAAAATACAAAGAGTAATATCAGCGGCATGATGTACATTAAAAATGCGCCCTGAAGTAATGATTCTTCAGGAATACCAAGCTGAACTTGCTGGCCAATAACTACATCATTTTTCTTTTCAACCGCAATGCGTGAAAATCGTTTACCGACGTGTTTTTCTAACAAACCGGTTCCACAACCACTTTTAACTTGGCACTGACTACAGGTCGATTGTCGTTGCGCTGCTAACCAAACAATATCGTCATCAATCTCAACCACTGTCGCTTGCTGCTTAATCATGTGTTTTATCACTCACATAGTTAATTGATGCACCGATAGTTTGAACCGTTTTTGCCGGAACCTCTCCCACTACGGTGACAAAATGTGCACTGATGATCGTGCCAAAAGCATTGACTGCTCCCATGGTAGTGCCGCCATGTAAATGACTATGTCTGGCCCGTATTTTCTCTATAAATACAGAAACAGAACTTAACCCATCGCTATAAACACGCTGTTCAACCGACGCACCATTTTTTGCCTTCAATCTATTCTGTCTTGCGACTAAGGCAAAGCCTTCTGGTAACCAAACAACCTTCCAATGTGAAACGTGTTTATTTACTGCCATTTTAGCGCTGCTCTCAGGCTCCGTTCGATTCCATGTCATCTCATGGCCTGAAGAGATCTGTGACTGCAATAAGCTATCAGGAATAACCAGCCCCATTTCTATCGTTGAAAAGGCGAATGTTTCTAATACGTTGCCCTCTTCTGTAACTAACTCAGACTTAAGTAATAAATCACTGTTGTTATCAACCCATAACCGAAAGCCATAACGATAATCATCAATGGGTTTGATCACCAACTCTTGTGCTTGTCGATCTGCTACTCGTCCCTGCTGTCCCGTTACCACTTCATAATATGGCGTTGCAGACCCCAATCGGCGCAGCAAATCACTAGGAAATCCTCGACCTAACGGCCGACGACTGACGTGACCTCGTTTACCTTCTGGAAAAATACAGGTTACTAAATCATTGGTTCGAATCACTTCACGGGCAGCACCATTCAGAGATACTAAGCGTTCGGTTTCTCCTTGATCATCAGCGCGATGAATAATTCGAATTGATTGCAAGCTGTTACCGGTTTGATAAGCAAAAACACCTTGATAATTTAATTGCTTACTAGCAATCCCCATCCGCTCAAGTATTTTCATCGCTTCTGGATCAGCAAAACTACTCGCACTCAATATTAATAAACTCAAGCCTAAACTTAATTGCAGCAACATTTGCATTATTTATTGACCTGCCTCATAAGAAACTAGCCGCGCATAAGAAAATACACCTGAAGCACCCGCATATTCATTATGGTCAACTAAGTAAGTATTCAAGCGGTCTTCTATCTCCGGCTCGCCCACGGTCCAGCGATTACCATTGCCTGTGTTATTTGCAGCTGCTGATGCAACAACAGCCGATGTCGCTATGAATTGATTTTGTGATTGAGAAGTGATGCCAACAACCGCTAATGCACCCACTGATGCAGCCATCGCTAAGCTCGCAGCTTGTGTCCAAAATTGTTTCGGAAAAGCAAGTAATGCTGCTTTGTGTTTTATTAAGCCTTGTTTAGTAAATGTCTGCTCTGACACTAAAGCCTGAGCAATGCCTTTCGTTAAATCAATATGGCTATGCTGGTAATTATTGCCATGCATCACATCACTAGAATATTGATAGCGCTGAAATTGTGCTCTTAATTGCTCATCACTATCTAACAACAGTAACGCCTGCTCTAACTCATCGCCTTGTAGTTCTCCGTCAACTAACGCAGACAATAATTCATGCTGATTGATTGTCATTGTTGTTCCCCTTGGTTAATCATTTCACTTACTCGATTATCTATAGCTTCTCGTGCTCTAAAAATACGTGATCGAACCGTACCTATTGGACAATCCATTGCTTGTGCAATTTCCTCGTAACTCATACCTTCAAACTCGCGTAATTTAATTGCAGTGGCTGTATCTTCTGGTAACGCTTGAATAACCTGATGAATCGCCTGTTCAAGCTCAGCAGTCATCAAACTCGTTTCCGGTGTTTCAAACTCTTTCAATTCTGGCGCATCATAAAAATTAGTGGCATCGCTGGCATCAACGTCCATCGTTGGCGGTCGTCTTGCTGCAGCCGTTAAATAATTTTTTGCCGTATTAATCGCAATACGATAAAGCCAGGTGTAAAACGCGCTATCACCACGAAAGTTAGGAATCGCACGATAAGCTTTAATAAATGCTTCTTGCGCAACATCCAGCGCTTCAACAGGATCGTGAACGAAGCCAGTAATAACATGCACAATTCGCTGTTGGTACTTCATTACCAACAAATCAAATGCTTTTTTATCACCTGCCTGCACACGTTCCACTAGCTCTTGATCCACGCTCATCCTTTGTTCCGGCTTACTCCGATATGCCGGAGACTTTGTTTAGTTCTAGCTTCATTGACCATAATGATTTAACTTTGTTCCACATTCCGTGCAAAATATTTGTTACTTATTCTACCCGTTTATATATTTAATGACTGCATCACATCACTTTGACGTTTTAATTTTAGGCAGCGGCACCGCTGGTTTATCTCTTGCCTTAAAACTTGCTGACCATGCCAAGGTTGCTGTTTTATCAAAAGGCCAATTAGAAGAAGGCGCATCGTTATATGCCCAAGGTGGAATATCAGTCGTACTTGATGCGACTGACTCACTGCAATCTCACATTGATGATACCGCACAAGCAGGCGCAGGCTTATGCGACGATGATACCGTCCGTTATACCGTAGAAAATGCCCGTAAAAACATTGAATGGTTAATCGATCAAGGCGTGTCTTTTACTAAGGAAGATAATACCACTGAGACCTATCACCTCACTCAAGAAGGTGGTCACAGCCATCGCCGAATTATCCATGCTGCCGATGCCACCGGTCGGGAGATTGAAACCACCTTATTAGCCAAAGCAAAAGCACATGCCAATATTCATCTTTACCCATATCACATTGGTATTGATCTGATTACCAGTAAAAAACCTGTCAATGCCGAGGCTAATCATTGTGTGGGCTGCTACGCACTCGATATCAAATCTGATACCACCGAAACATTTACTGCACCTATTACCGTAATGGCTACCGGCGGTGCCGGCAAAGTGTATCTATATACCAGTAATCCTGACGTTTCTACTGGCGATGGCATCGCCATGGGCTGGCGTGCCGGCTGTCGTGTTGCCAATATGGAATTTATCCAATTTCATCCCACCTGCTTGTACCACCCCAAGGCAAAATCATTTTTAATCAGTGAAGCCTTGCGCGGTGAAGGTGCAAAATTACAACTCGCGGATGGTTCCGCTTTCATGGCTAAATACCATCCACAAGAAGAGTTGGCCCCTAGAGATATTGTCGCTCGTGCAATTGATCATGAAATGAAACGCTTAGGTGATGATTGTGTTTATTTAAATATTAGCCACCAACCAAAAGAATTTATTGAAAGTCATTTCCCAACCATTCATCAGCGTTGCCTTAGCTTTGGCATCGATATGACTAAGGAACCAATTCCTGTCGTACCTGCTGCTCATTACACCTGTGGTGGGCTTATCACCGACATAGAAGGTCGAACTGATATCCAAGGCTTATATGCTATCGGTGAAACAGCTCACACCGGCCTACACGGTGCAAATAGAATGGCCAGTAACTCCTTACTGGAATGTATCGTATTTGCTGATGCAGCCGCTAAAAGTATCAAACAACAATTACCACTGCCTTCGTATGCCAATATTGAAATCCCGGTATGGGATACCAGCCGAGTACAACGTGCCAAAGAAGCGATATCAATCAGTCATAACTGGGATGAATTACGACGTTTCATGTGGGATTATGTTGGCATTGTTCGCTCAAATGAACGACTACTTCGTGCACGACAGCGACTCAGATTATTGCAACAAGAAATCAAAGAATATTATAGCCAACATCAAATTACCTGTGACCTACTCGAGTTAAGGAACTTGGCCGATGTTGCCGAACTTATTATTAATTCAGCATTACAACGAAAAGAAAGTCGTGGTTTACATTTCACCTTAGATTATCCTCAAACCAATAATGAACAGCCTCCTCAAAACACCGTGATCACCGGAAAAAATTAGGCTCGGTCAATAACTTACGCAGATGACGAAACCGCTCTTTTTCGACAGCATCAAACATCACAAGTACCGGCGGTTGCCACTGCCAAAAAGCAGTTTTTTGAAAATACAGCATGACCACCTTCGTGGTTACATAGCTACTAGTAACCACACATGGCAATAATCGGCCATCACTCAAGCCAACTAACCAACCGGCCTGCTCATCATATTTGATGTAAGTTAAAGCCCTACCGTTATTTAACCATTGATGCTGTCTACAATGATAAATAAAGCTGCAACTTAAACCTGCCAAACTTAATACCAACCATTGCACAGTAATAGACAGTGACCATACGGTTGCCAAAGCCAGCAGATGGCCAATTATAAAATAAGCCAGCAAGCAGCGAGAACGGCCTACTGTTAGCTCTAGAGCTCTTCCCTGATTCATTGTTCCAATTCCCTTGGTACAGCATCACAATAGCGATACAATGAGCACAATTTTTAAACAACAGCAGTAGATATCATGAATGACTTTTGGCAATCGCTAACTCAAGAACACACTGTTCATCAATCTATTGATGAACCTGCACAAAATTATTTAATGCCTCTATCACAAATGGGGATATTAACGGTTGCAGGTGACGATGCTAGCAATTTCTTACAAAATTTGCTTACCAATGACGTCAAAGCCTTAGCTACTGATCAAAGTCAGCTGAATGGTATTTGTACAGCCAAAGGTCGCTTATTAGCCAACTTTTTACTAATTAATACTAACGGCAGCTACCAGCTGGTTTTACCCAAAACAATGTGCGCCAGCTTGAAGCAACGTCTGTCAATGTATGTACTGCGCTCAAAAGTCACCATCAGTGATAATAGTGATGAAGTGATCGCTTTTGGCTTATACCAGAATACACCGACCATGGAAGGCGAGTTACCTGAGCAAGAGCATCAACTGTCGACAGCAAACGATGCCAACTTTATTAAACTGCCCTCACAATCCAAGCAACGTTATCTATGCTTAACAACCGTAGATAATGCAATGAAAGTAAGTCAGTCACTACTCGAAAAAGACTGGAGTCTTGCTCAAGAAGCTAATTGGGATTTGTTAGATATAAATGCAGGCATACCAACCATTTATAGTGCAACGAAAGAAAAATTCACCCCCCAACAAGTTAATTTTGATTTAATCGGCGGAGTGAGTTTTAACAAAGGCTGTTACCCAGGCCAAGAAATAGTTGCTCGCCTTCACTACTTAGGCTCACCAAGTAGAAGAATGTTTTCAGCAAGCAGTGAATTATCTATAGAAAGTAATGCTGGCGATGAAGTCACCTCAGCCGATGGCCAAGTATTGGGTCATATTGTTACTGTTCAACGTTGTGCTGACAACGAAATGAAACTCTTGCTCAGCTTAAAACTTGCCGAGCAAGAACAGCAAATGTTTATAGCTAAAACAGTAACTCTTTCTAATATAGTGACACTTGCTAACGACTAAACTAACCTGGTGCTGAACTGTATTTAAAACAGTTCGACATCATCATCTTTACTTTTTACTTCAGGCACCACATGTTTAAGAATCTCATCTACTGACTTGCCTTGCATGACCATTTCAAACATATGATGTTCGGCAGGCATAGAATATTTAGAGATAATCTTTTCTTGTAAAATAGACCACTCAGTCGGGTTATAAAGACGGCCTGAATCAGATACTAAATTGCCAAGCGCATCTAACGAGTGAGATACATGACTTAAACGTTGACTCAGCTTGTCATAAAATTGAAATGCTTGAATAACATGATGCATTTCATCTGATACCGCCTCACATTGCTCTATAATTTGCTTGGTATCAATTTCTTCCTCTGATTTAGCCATTTTTTCGATCACTTGCACACGTGCCACCATCGTCGTGAAAGCATCGGTCAGTGTATCCACCGATTCATCACCTTCTTTCATCGACATTTCAGTCTGAGCAACTGCTAAATTCAACAGACGCACTGTTTCACGTACCTGACTCCAATCTAAGTCTGGGTTCACCGAAGATGATGTTGTCATAATGTTATCCCTATCTACTATTTAATTATTATTCTAAATTGAGCTTTTTAAGCTTATAACGGAGCGCTCGAAAACTTATACCTAACTTTTTTGCTGCTGCGGTTTTATTCCAACGGGTCGCCTCTAAGGCTTGTGTTATCAATTGCCGTTCTTGATCTTCTAGCTGACTTTCAAGATCATTATCTACCGATAAATCTGAATTAGCGACTAATTTAAGCTCAGATTTAACCACTAACTTTGTTTCTGGCAACATTAAATCATCTGCGGAAATAATATCACCATCGACCCAAGTTAATGCTCGCTCTAAAATATTTTCTAACTCTCGAACATTACCTGGAAAAACATAAATTTTAAGTGCTGCGAGTGCGGAACTAGCAAAGCTTGGCTTATCGACACCATTTTTCTTGGCAACTTGCTGAAGAATATGCTCCGCTAATAATGGGATATCAGCTTGGCGCTGCCTTAACGGCGGTACTAGAAGCTCAATTACATTCAAACGATAGAACAAGTCTTCCCTGAATGTGCCCTCTCGCACACAGTCAGCTAAGTTTTTATGCGTAGCAGATAAAATCCGCACATCCACATTGGATTCTTCATGGCCACCAACGGGACGAATAGATTTTTCTTGAATGGCACGCAGTAATTTAACTTGCATCATCAAAGGCAAGTCAGCAACTTCATCTAAAAATAATGTACCACCATCGGCGGCTTGAAATAAACCTTCTTGATCAGAAATAGCCCCCGTAAACGCACCTTTTTTATGCCCAAAAAACTCACTTTCAACTAATTCAGTTGGAATAGCACCGCAGTTAACAGCAATGAAAGGTTTATCTGCACGCGGCCCTAACTCATGAATTAATCGAGCCACTAATTCCTTGCCTGTGCCGGACTCACCACTGATATAAACCGGGGCTTGGCTACGTGCTAATTTGGATATTTTACCGCGTAAGGTTTTAATAACTTCAGTTTCACCCAATAATCGATCACGAGAACGACGTTCTTTTATCGCCGGTTTTACTGGTGAAAGCTTCATTGCTGTAGACACTAAATCACGTAACACCCTTAGCTTTACTGGCTTAGAGACGAAATCAAATGCACCAGACTTTAATGCTTGAACGGCGACATCAATATTGCCATGAGCAGTGATAACGGCCACCGGAAGTTCAGGATGGCGCTGTTGTAATTTCTTTACAAAATCTAAGCCATTACCATCGGGAAGCCGCATATCTGTCAAACATAAATCAAATTTATGTTGCTTCAATGCCTGCTCAGCTTGTGCTAAGTTTTCTGCTGTTACACAGTCAATCGACATGCCAGCTAGAGTCATCATAATTAACTCTAGGATGTCTGGTTCGTCATCAATCACTAATGCTTGTGGGTTGCTCATTGCACGCTCTCTTGCCATTCCAATGGCAAACTAATTCTAAAGCAACAACGATCCGTTCGGTCAGCCATGTAATTCAACCTTGCTCCATTTGCTTGGCACAATACTCGTGCTAAATATAATCCTAGGCCCGTTCCGCCAGTACGTTGTGAATAGAAAGGTTCAAATAAGTGCTGTTGAACATGTTCTGATAGGCCTTCTCCATTATCACTTACCTCTAAGAGTATTTCACTTCCTTCTGTGGCCAGTGTGACTTGAACAGGTAGTGAACTGCCATTCTTTAATGCAAAATGCCAGGCATTTTCCATTAGATTCGATATCACTTGATGCAATTGCTCTGTATCAATATAAGCTTGTGCCAATGCCGCGGTAACGTGTAATTCTACTTTACCAACTGGAATATGCTTAATCTCACAAAATTCATTAATAAATTTTGCCAGCCAAGGAGCTAAAACGACCACGGTAGGCTCTACCGTTTTACGGCGGCTCATTTGTAAAATAGTCTCAATAATACCATTCACCTTACCGCTATGACGGAGAATAATATCTGTTAATTTTGAAATGGCTGGGTCACCAGGATAAGTCTCAGCTAAAATTTCTCCGGCATGACTGATCGCACCTAATGGATTTCTGACCTCATGAGCAATACTGGCCGTTAATCGCCCTAAAGATGCCAATTTAAGTTGTTGTACTTGTTGCGCTGTAGCCGAAGTATTATCGAGATAAATTAGGACTTCTCCATTATCTAACTCCGTTGCTCTAGCGAGCACTTCCGGCAAGTCAGCTTTTGTTTGGAAGGGAATAAAACTCGCAGATTGTCGCTGTTTCCAAGCCCAAATTTGCTCAGCTAATTGCGGTACAAAATGGTTTAATGGATAAATATCCTCGGTATCAATTAAGTTTAATAATGTTCTTGCAGACTGGTTACTTTGAGTGACATTACCTTCAATATCAATGACTAATACACCCGTTTGCATGTGGCTGATAATACGCTCATTTAATAGTGCAAGTTTGGTAACATCTTGAGCTCGTTGTTCAGCCAACTGCTGCGAAGTTTGCATTTTTCGCGATAAAGACTGAGCTAACAGTGCAGTAGCAAAAAAAGTCGCTCCTAATAATCCGGCATGACTATATTTGGTCACACCATCACCAGAAATTTGTGAATAGCCAGCCTCAAATAAAATAGCCAAGGTTGCTATAGCAGCGATAAAAACAGCAATACGGCCAGGGATGAACACTCCACCGGCGACCACCACGACTAGTAATAACGATCCCAGTCCAGTTTTTAATCCACCACTGGCATGGACCAACAAGCTGATAACAATAATATCTAGTACCAGTTGAATCTTAACTTGTGACTCAAACAAGCCCCAGTGCTTGCTGGTAAACAGCAATAATACAACTGCTGTTAATACGTAAAACTGACTGATTATGGTATAGAGCTGAGGGTTGGTTTCACCTAAAAATTCCGGTGGCAACCTTAAGTAAAACACGATAAAAAGCATTACAGCTAAAAATAGGCGATAGCTTGAAAATACAGTGATTGCACGCCAAGCAGCACTATCCGTGTTGCGACCTAAGTCAAACTGTAGCGTTGTCATTAGCTGGCGTTATTATGCTCGTCTAGATGTTCATGTGAACAAAAGTAGTTAGTGCCTGACTGCACTGCTTCTTTTTCAGTTACGTGCACACCACATTGACGGCATTTAACCATCTTTTCACTCGCCAATATCGATAATGATTTTTTCTTCCGAAATAAATTACCAATAATGATATACAGCAATAAACCAATAGCAATTAAAATTAAAATACGCATTTTTAACCTCAAAAAAAAGGTACCCTAAATAGGATACCTTTTTCTATTATTTCATGTTCGGCTGATTAGCCACGAGAAGCACGTTTACGCTCATGCTCCAGTAAGAACTTTTTACGCACACGTAATGATGTTGGTGTTACTTCTAATAATTCATCTTCACCAATAAACTCAAGCGCCTGCTCTAAACTCATTCTAATTGGTGGCGTTAAGTTAATCGCTTCATCTGTACCTGATGCACGTACGTTAGTTAATTGCTT
>MAAB01029004.1_pt1 | contig 27527 bp, 22 predicted proteins | sample 1115991 | NCBI WGS metagenome assembly MAAB01 (sample SAMN04961124, study PRJNA320927) | seawater metagenome | isolation source: sample BD02T18 sea water enriched with oil for 18 days | place: USA:Gulf of Mexico | collected 2013-07-27
CAGACAAATTTAATATACCAAGGCCAAATTTTCCAAAAGAGGCTGTGCTCAACATGTTCATTACCTTGCTTAATCTCCGCTAAGAGCTCACTTCTATGCCATATCCAACCAGCAAATACACAACACAGCATGGCAATAACTGGCTGGCCATAAACAGTAGAAAGACTGATAACAAAGCTAAACAACATATCAAAATTAAGTATTATTAAGCTACTTGTTATAAAGATACCAAAACCAATAAATGTCGTTGCTCTTTTACGCTCTATATTATGACGCTCAACTACATACGATACAGGTCCTTCTAACATAGAAATACTTGACGTTAATGCTGCAATAGACATTAAAACAAAAAAACCAAAAGCAACAAATAAACCAATATATCCCATACCATCAAATAAGGTTGGTAATACCTCAAAGACTAAATTAGGACCCGAAATCAAACTGCCATCCTCACTAAAAATAGCGACGCCTTGCGCTTGAGCAACATACATTGAGGGAATAATAAGCAAGCCGGCTAAGAAAGCGATAGAAACATCAATTAAAGTCACCTGGGCACCCAAGGTGACTAAATTTTCTGTCTTTGAGATATACGAGCCGTAAATAACCATAACACTGGTACCTAACGACAAAGAAAAGAATGCTGAGCCAAGCGCATTAATAATTAAATCAGGTTCAAATACACGAGAAATATCGGGGTTTAAATACGCGACAAACCCTTCTCTTGAGCCATCTAAAGTAAAGACATAAATGATTAATAAAATAAGCAAGCCAATTAACATTGGCATTAGCCGTTTAGACCATTTTTCAATGCCGTCTTCAACACCTCGGCGAATAATCAAAATGGTAAGCATCATAAATAATGCTGTAAAAAGTAAGTTACGGGTAATAGATTGCGAGGTAAGCCAACTTGACGCTTCGCTGTAACCTAAAATTGACGTTACTGGCTCAATAGCATAGGACATCATCCAACCAGCAAGAATGCCATAAAAGCTCAAAATAAGTGCCGCGCAAATAATACCGCTAAAACCTACCATAAAAGCAAAACGCTTTTGCCACAAATTACGTGACATTTTTTGCATAGACGTTACCGCATTCGCTTGACCGTATCGACCAATTAACAGCTCTGCCATAAAAGCGGGATAAGCTAAACAAAATGCCAATACGAGATACACTAGCACAAAAGCAGCACCACCATTACTCGCTGTTTGGGTTGGAAAACCCCAAATATTACCCAAGCCGACAGCGGAGCCTGCCGCCGCCATAATAAAACCGAAACGCGAACTAAAGCCGCCTCTTGAAACACCCATTCATTTCCCCAAATTTCTTACGAACTATCATTGCTAACTATTTTACCTTTGAGTAACGCTTAGCGTAATTTTCTCAAGGATGTTTTTATTTTTATAATTGCAGTATTTTTATAATAACGATCATTTATAAGAGCACTAATCTACGCAATTACGATAAAGAAAAATAGAGTTATACATTAAAAAAAAAAAAAGCCCTGTGTATAGCTCTTTTTACAGACTTTACACAGGGCTAATATTTTAAACGCTCAAGCTTTACTAACAAAACAGAGCGTTATATACCCGTTCCACTTGAAGATGCTCGTTTCAGGAAACCTGAGCGAATCATAATCAAGGCACATTTTTTGTTAATGGTTATTCCCTTAAAAACAAATGTAACGACGAATATGGTTTGCTCAGGTTTCCCCAAAGGGCTGGTTTATAAACGCTTTATGCTACGTTATTGATTTCGACAATAGAATTACTATTCTCTTCAATCAAGGCCTTGCCTAAAGGCGTTTATAATTCCAGCTGAATCCTGCATCTTCAAGTGGAGCGGGTATAACTGTTATTCAGCTTCTGGGCGCATATGTGGGAATAAAATTACATCTTTGATAGTAGGTGAATCAGTAAACAACATCACTAAACGGTCAATACCAATGCCTTCACCTGCAGTTGGCGGTAGGCCATACTCTAAGGCGTTGATATAGTCGGCATCATAATGCATAGCTTCATCATCGCCAGCATCTTTTTCTGCCACTTGTTTTTGGAAACGCTCTGCTTGATCTTCTGCATCATTAAGTTCTGAGAAGCCGTTAGCCAATTCACGACCCCCAACGAAGAACTCAAATCTGTCAGTGATAAATGGATTGTTATCGTTACGACGTGCCAGTGGTGAAACTTCCCACGGGTATTCTGTGATGAAGGTTGGTTGGTCTAATAAATGTTCTGCAACTTCTTCGAAGATTTCACAGATGTATTTACCTGGGCCCCAAACTTTAGCAGCTTCGCCTTCTTTAACACCAACAGCTTTAGCCATGGCTTTGATTGCATCAAAGTTATTTTCTGGATCGCGTAACACTGCTTCATCAAGATGAGCTGCTGCGCGATGCCCTTTACCATAAGTTAAGATAGCATCAACCATAGATAAACGTGCAAATGGCTGGCCAAAGTCATAGAATTTTTCTTCAACTACTTCACCATCAACATTTTTAACGGTATTACGAATGACTGTTGTACCTAGTACATCCTGTGCGATAGTACGTAACATCTCTTCTGTTAAATTCATCAAGTCATTGAAATCAGCATAGGCTTGATAAAATTCAATCATAGTGAATTCTGGGTTATGGCGTGTTGAAATACCTTCATTACGGAAACTACGGTTAATTTCAAAAACACGATCAAAACCACCTACCACTAAACGTTTTAAGTTAAGCTCTGGTGCAATACGTAAATACATATCTAGATCAAAGGTATTATGGTGCGTCATAAAAGGTTTAGCCGTTGCGCCACCCGGTATGATTTGCAACATAGGCGTTTCAACTTCCATAAAGTCACGTTGAACTAGGAAGTTACGAATACCAGCAACAATTTTTGAACGAATTTTAAAAGTATTACGCGTGTCTTCATTGATAATTAAATCAACATAACGCTGACGATACTTAGTTTCTTGATCTGATAAACCATGAAATTTTTCTGGTAACGGGCGTAATGACTTAGTTAATAACGAGTACTCATCCATGTTCACGTAAAGATCACCTTTACCTGATTTATGTAAAATACCTTTAATACCAACAATATCACCAATATCTAATGAGCCCCATTTAGCGCGTATCTCTTTTTGCACTGTTTTTTCAGCATAACCTTGAATACGACCTGACGAGTCTTGTATCACTAGAAATGGTCCACGTTTTGCCATTACTCGACCAGCAATAGCATAAGTAACCTGTAGCGCTTCAAGTTCTTCTTTGGTTTTTTCACCATGTTCAGCTTGAATATCAGCGGCTAAATGTTCACGATTAAAATCGTTAGGAAAACCATTAGCTGAACAATTAGAGCGAATTTTTTCAAGTTTTACACGACGCTCAGCAATCAGTTTATTTTCGTCTTGTGCTACGGGCGTATTATTGGCTTTATCTGTCATTTTATTTCTCGTGGTTATCTTTAATTTTTCAATATATTTAATTGGTTGTTGTAAGTGTAAAACTACAAACCAGACTTTAAACTGGCTTCTAGAAACTTGTCTAAATCACCATCTAATACAGCTTGGGTATTCCTATTCTCAACACCCGTTCGTAAATCTTTAATGCGACTATCATCTAATACATAAGAGCGAATTTGACTGCCCCAACCAATATCAGATTTACCATCTTCTAACTCTTGCTTACCTTCATTTTGCTTTTGCATTTCCATTTCATACAATTTAGCTTTCAGTAATTTCATTGCCGTAGCACGGTTCTTATGCTGAGAGCGATCTGCTTGACAAGCAACCACAGCCCCCGTTGGAACATGCGTTATACGAATGGCTGAATCCGTTTTATTGACATGTTGTCCGCCAGCCCCTGATGCTCTAAAGGTATCAATTCGTAAATCTGAAGGGTTAATATCAATTTCAATATTGTCATCTATTTCAGGATAAATAAACGCTGATGCAAATGAGGTATGGCGGCGACCAGATGAATCAAATGGCGATTTTCGTACTAAGCGATGTACACCAGTTTCAGTACGCAACCAACCAAAAGCATATTCACCGGTGTACTTAATAGTACAACCTTTAATGCCGGCAACATCACCATCAGTGACTTCAATCGCTTCGGTTTTATAACCGTGTGCCTCACCCCAACGCAAATACATACGCATCAGCATTTCGGCCCAATCTTGTGCTTCAGTACCGCCTGAGCCAGATTGGATATCTAAATAACAGTTATTGGCATCTTGTTCACCGCAAAACATCCGGCGAAACTCTAATTTTTCTAATACCGCATCAAGCGCATCAGCTTCGATTTGAGCGTCATCAAAAGTCTCTTGATCTTCTTCTTCAACAGCTAATTCAACTAAGCCTTCAATATCTTCACAGCCAGTTTCGAGCTCAACAATAGTATTAACTACTTCCTCAAGGGCGCTGCGCTCTTTACCTAATGCTTGAGCACGTTCTGGCTCATTCCAAACATCGGGAAGTTCTAGTTCGCGAGAAACTTCAACTAAACGTTCCGCTTTAACATCGTAGTCAAAGGTACCCCCGAAGCAAATTAGCGCGCTCACGGATTTCTTTTAATTTACTTAATATAGGATTTGTTTCGAACATAAGCCTTCAAAAATAAGTTTTTAAATTTGTCTTTTTAAATATATCTTTTTTAAACGATTTCACTCGTTAGGATAATTAAAAAATAGTCGCGCATTGTAGCGTAAAAAGACCAGTAAATAAACGGGTAACACGGGGCGCATTTGCTATTAAATACATAATTTTTGATAAAAGCATAAATAATGCGAATGACACTAACTAGGTGATCATTTTTGAGTCGTTTAATTACATGCCCATAACATTCTGAAACTCGCAGTTTTAGGTGTCATAGGTATACAATAATGCGTTGCTTTCAATGTGGTAGTATTAGTGCTTCGGAAAAATAGGCAATAAAAAAGGCCAGTATGTGATCATACTGGCCTTTAAAATACGATAATTAAACCGCTAATTTTTAGTAATAAAAATTAGCGATAAAAATTATTTATCAAATTTAACTGAATCTTTAACTAGTGAAGTTACTTCTTCTGAAGTTTTTGAAACAACATCAAAAGCTTCTTTTGCTGAATTTGACACTTTAGCTTGAAGCGCTTCATTAAATAATTTTTGTGATTCAACAGCAGCGGTAAAATCGGTTTGTGATGATAATGCTTTAGTTTGAGCAGCACTGTCATTTAAAATAGAAGTAATTAAGGCTGTTTGCTGGCTGATTAATTGCTCAACAGTTTTAGTATTTAATTCTACTAAGCTATTCAATGGTTTCATTGCAGTTTCAACTTGCGCTGTATTGCTGAAAGATTTCATTGCAGTAGCAAATTGATTTGTTAATTGTTCAGTTAATTGAGTAAACATAATTAAAATTCCTATTTCATTTCGTATTATACTGCGGTGCAGCAATCAGATTTAAAGTGAGTATACCTAGCAATATTGTATTGGTCAACAACTCTTTGCTGCGCCGCAACAAAACAATAATATCCCCTTAATATTCTCAACAATTTAGTAGAAATAAAAATGCCAGTATCTAGATACTGGCATTTTAATCATAAGCACAAGATTGGCTTATTTTTAATGATAAATTATTTAGTAATTGTAGTTACTTCAACCATAGAATCTTTAACTAGATTAGTTACTTCTTCAGAAGTTCTAGTTACAACATCATAAGCTTCTTTTGCTGAAGCAGAAACTTTTGCTTGAAGCTCTTCAGTGAAAACTTTCTGTGATTCAATTGCTGTTGCTAAATCTGTTTGCGCTGATAACGTTTTAGTTTGAGCTACGCTATCGTTCATGATTGTAGTAATTAATGCAGCTTGTTGATTGATTAATTGTTCAACCGTTTTAGTATTAATTTCTACAAGACTGTTAAATGGCTTCATAGCTGCCGAAAATTGGTCTTCATTGTTGAATGACTTCATTGCAGTAGTAAATTGTTCAGTTAATTGTGTAAACATAATAAAGCTTCCTTTTTAGTATGCTGCGTCGCAGCAGATTGATTAAAACTAGTATAATAGGTCAAAATATGGTCGTCAATAGTTTTTTTGCTGCACCGCATCAAATAGTTAAATCTTAATTTAAATACCTGATATTTATAACAATAAAATTGTAAAAAAGCCTTTACAGTTGAAGGCTTTAACATTCATAAAAATTGATTACTTTTTCGGTGCTGCTTTAACTTCAGCTTTTGGTGCTGCTTTAACTTCTGCTTTTGGCACAGCTTTAACTTCAGCTTTAACTTCAGCTTTTGGCGCAGCTTTAATTTCAGCTTTTGGCGCAGCTTTAACTGCTGCTTTTGGTGCGGCTTTAACTGCTGCTTTTGGCGCGGCTTTAACTGCTGCTTTTGGTGCGGCTTTAACGACTGCTTTTGGCGCGGCTTTAACGGCTGCTTTTGGCGCGGCTTTAACGGCTGCTTTTGGTGCGGCTTTAACGGCTGCTTTTGGCGCGGCTTTAACGGCTGCTTTTGGTGCGGCTTTAGCTGCTGCTTTTGGCGCGGCTTTAACGGCTGCTTTTGGTGCGGCTTTAGCTGCTGCTTTTGGCGCGGCTTTAACTTCAGCCTTTGGCGCAGGCTGAGGCTTTTCTTTAATAAGTACTTTTGGAACAAGCGGTTGATTGTCAACTGAAGTCTGACTTACGTTAGTTGACAATACTGAAAAAGAATCACTGAGAATAGTTTCTGCATCTTTTTGCGCCTTGGTAAGCGTTTCAGATGTTTGTTTAATCGCTTCAGTCAATTGGCTCTGAACATCGGCATTAAATTTAGATTGTTCTGCAACAAATTCAGTTATGTCTGCCGTTACAGGTATATTTTGGCTAAATGAAATACTGTCGTCGACCAAACTTGCAATAAGCAATCCTTGCTGATGTGCAACAGTACTTGCTGTTGATATATTTAATTCGACCAATTTTTCAATTGGTTTTAATGAGGTCTGAAATAACTCTGTAAATTGATTAAACATGCACTTCTCCTAGAATTTTGCTGCTAAGCAGCATTGTTTGATGAGAATTTAATCAATTTTTTAGTTTGGAGTCAATCATTATTTTGTTGCGGTGCAACAAAAGTTTATTTTTTATCTGTCGGCTTCTGAAATTTAGTCCACATACTCATATTTTGTTCAACAATACTGCTGAATAAACCAAAGGGTGAATTTTTATTAATATCACTGCTCAGTTTTAAAATATCATCTTGATGTTCAATAAAAGCAGAAAGACTTTGCTCAAGAAATTGTTGTAAATAGTCTTGGTTATCATTACCATAAAAACATATCAACCGTTTCAATAAAGTATTGGTTAATAACGATTGTTTTTCACTGGTTTCTTCTTCACTTATAATTTGAATTAAAATACTACGCGTTTTATCTTCATTTGTTTTCGAGTCAACTATTTTAAATTCTTCATTGGCAATAACTAATTCTCGAATATAATCCAAGTTTACATAATGACTTTTTGTAGTGTCATAAAGACGGCGGTTTGGATATCTTTTAATTGTGATCAACGTCAACCTCGGTTGGTTATTAATTTTACTTACGCTATGGTACTAACAATTTAGAGGAAGTATTCTTAACTTGCAGTATAACAGACATACCATCTATAAAAAAAGCGACCTTATTGGTCGCCTTTCATATTAACTACCCTGTAACGGTGATTATCTGTTACAAATGCTAAATACGCTTTCTAACATAGCTGCCAGGAGCCGCTTCAATACTTGCATATTTTTTAGAGCCTTGTTTACGTGCTGTTACTTGCTTACCTGACTGAGGTTCAACCCAGTTTCCCCAATCTGTCCACCAAGAGCCTTCTTTTTTGGTTGAACTTTCAAACCATTGTTCCGCTGTGTCAGAAAGCTCGTCATTAACCCAATGTGGATATTTACCGTGATCTACAGAGTTAATAACACCAGCTAAATGGCCAGAGCCAGCTAAAACAAACCTTGTAGGTCCAGAAAGAGCTTTGGCTCCTTTGTATGAAGCCTGCCATAAAACAATATGATCCGCGATTGTAGCTAAGAAATAACTTGGCGTATCAATTTTACCGAGTTCAATAGGAACACCTTCGACTTCAACAGCACCATCTTTTATCAAGTTGTTCTCTTGATAGGTATTTGTCATATAAAAATCAAAAGTTTCCGCCGGCAAGTTTGAAGAGTCACTGTTCCAGTATAAAATATCGAACGGAGCAGGATCTTTACCTTTTAAATAATTATTAACAAAATATGACCAAAAAAGGCTATTTTCACGTAGCATGCTAAACGCTAAACCAAGCACTCGACCATCTAATATACCTTTTTCTTTAATATCCTTTTTCAAGAAAGGTAACATTTTCTCAGAAAGATAAACGCCTATTTCACCCGGCTCTTCAAAATCTAATAATGTTGTTAAAAAGGTCAATGAGTTTATTCGAGTATCACCCTTTGCCAATAAGTATGATTGGGTTGTTGCTAATAATGTTCCGCCAATACAATAACCAACGACATTCACTTTGCTCGATTTAGTTACTTGTTCAATAACATCAAGTGATGCGATTGGTCCTTCTTTCATATAGTCATTAAAGCCTTTATGAGAAAGTGTCTTGTCTGGATTTATCCATGAAATTACAAATACTGTATGGCCTTGACCTACAGCCCATTTGATCAATGACTTTTGCTCATCCATGTCTAAGACATAATACTTATTAATAAAAGGTGGAATAAACAATAAAGGGACTTCATTGACTTTTTTAGTGGTGGCTTTGTACTGTATAAGTTGAATTAAGTCATTTTGGTAAATTACATCACCTGGGGTGTAAGCTAAGTCTTCCCCTAAAGTAAACGCATCCACGTCAGTTTGGTTAATTTTAAGAGCATCCGCAGGACTTTGTTGTAAGTCTTGCATAAAGTTTTGTAACCCCTTGATGAGGTTCTCGCCTTTAGATTCTAATATGTCTCGGCAAACTTCTGGATTCGTTAATGCATTATTGGTTGGAGAAACAGAACTGATATATTGTCGAGTATAGAACTTAACTTGCTCTTCAGCCTTAGGATCATCGAAGTGCAAACTATTAACCGTATCTTGCATCATGTTAGAACTTAAAAGATAAGACTGTTTTAAATAGTTATAAACAGGGTTTTCAGACCATTCACTGTCTTTAAACCTTTTATCATTACGTTCCTCTGATACCACTGACTCAACTTTTGAACCCAATAATGCTTTAGTCGCGTTTTGCCAAAGCTCGGCTTGTTGAGTCATAAAAGACATTTGTTTACTAAATAACTCGGCAGTATCAACTTTTACCCCTTTAGATAAAAGTTCAGTTAATTTTTCTGAATCCATCATTGAATTTAAATTTTCTTTATCAGAACCACTTAAAACCTGCTTAACCATGGTGTTAAATATCTCTGAGTATTGCTCTAAAAAATCAGCTACTTCTTTCTGCTCATTCGATTCCATAATATATCCTTGTAAATTACTTGGTTATAATTCATTTGCCTAAAGCAGTCTAAAATTAAAAATTGAAATTTTTTTTAAATTATTAATAAACAATTTACAAACAATAATAAAAAGATACAAATTTATTTGATAATTATCTATTTTAACGGCCTTCATCAACCTTAATGATAAAACATAGTGTGCATGTGAGTATTTGGTGAATAGTAAGGATACCTTTATTTTTGACGCGGTGCAGCAAAAAATTATTGACCAATATGATTTTGCTAGGTAAAATCGCTTCAAATATGAATGCTGCGCTGCAATATAAAAAATAAAGATTGGAACCTTAATTAACGCTTAATAATGAAAGAGGAACCTTGATTAACGCTAACGGAAACTAATCAATCAGTAATATTAGGTATTGGCCTCTTTTAAAACTTTAAGAGCAATACGAAAGATAATACTCGTTGAAAATTTATTTGAGGATAAAACACATGATGTATCAAACTTACGACCTCTATAGTCGCTCCGCCGAACTGATGAATGGTTTTATCTCGATGAATCAACAATTACTGACTCATCCCTTTAACCCATTTTCAAACACTTTACTGGGAAAAAGCATCAATGCGGCACTTGATAGTGCCTACCATCATACTAAAGTTTACGACAAACAACCTTTCAACATTAAAACAACAACAATTGATGGTGAAACGGTTAACATTGATGAACAAGTTATTTTAACAAAACCTTTTTGTAATTTAATTCACTTTAAACAAGATACTAAGGTTCAACAACCTAAACTTTTTGTGGTTGCGCCACTTTCAGGTCATCATGCAACCTTGTTAAAAGCAACAATAGAGCGTTTAATTCTAGACCATGATGTTTATATTACTGATTGGTTAGACGCTAAAAATGTTCCTTTATCTGAAGGTGAATTTAGTTTTGATGATTATGTAACTTACGTGGTCGATTTTATGAAAGAAATTGGCGAAAATACTCATGTATTAGCCGTTTGCCAACCAGCCGTTCAGGCGCTAATCGCAACCGCGGTATTGGCTAAAGAAAAAAATGCTGCTACACCTAAATCTCTTACCATAGTAGCAGGCCCGATTGATACAAGTATCAATCCTAACGATCTCAATAGATATGCAAGTGACAAAGATTTAAGCTGGTTTGAAAATAATGTCATTATGACAGTGCCTACTCGATTCCCTGGCGCAGGTAGAAAAGTATATCCTGGCTTTATTCAATTAAGCTCTTTTATGGCAATGAATATGGAGAGTCATATAAAGAAACATAAAGATTATTTTTCCGATGTTTTTCATGGAAAAGAAGAACAGTCTAACAGTCACCGTAACTTTTATGATGAATATTTGTCGGTATTAGACCTGAATGGTGATTTCTATTTGGAAACCATCGACCGTGTTTTCCTTAATCAAGATTTAGCCAATGGTAAAATGACTTACCATGGTGAGCTTGTTGATTTATCAGCAATAACTGATACCGCATTACATACCATTGAAGGGCAAAATGATGATATTTGTTCAATAGGCCAAACCCAAGCTGCACATGCTTTATGTTCTGGTATTCCAGATAAAAACAAATTGGATCAAGTTTTTGAAGGTGTCGGTCATTTTGGAACGTTTAGTGGCTCTGCTTTTCGTAATAAAATAGCGCCGAGTATTGCAGAGTTCATTGAAAAGCATAACTAATCATTTTGTGATAAACATAGTTTAATAAATAAAGTAGATTTGTTTTATCAAACCTACTTTTTTTATTTTATCATTTAGACAACTAGACTATCTTGCTACCCACCCCCCATCTAGTACCATGGTTTGTCCTGTCATATTTTTAGCTACATCACTTGCTAAATAACTTACTGAACCACATATTTCTTCTATATCAATAAAAGCTTTTTTCGGCATTGGCGCCAACATAATATTATTAACAACTTCTTCTTCACTAATACCATGCTCTTTAGCCGTATCTGCAATTTGTTTCTCAACTAGCGGAGTTTTTACATAGGCAGGACAAATAGTATTAATAGTAATATCTTGATCACCGGTTTCTAACGCAATCACTTTAGAAAAACCTATAATGCCGTGTTTAGCTGCAACATAGGCACTTTTAAATGGAGAGGCAACTAAACCATGTAAAGAGCCAATATTAATAATACGACCAAAATTATTAGATCGCATTAACGGTAGTACTGCTTTGGTCATCATGGCTGGGCCGACTAAAAGCACATTAGTAATCAATTGCCATTTATCTGCTGGAAATTCTTCTAATTTAGAAACATATTGAATACCCGCATTATTAACTAACACATCAATACGGTTATTAAATTCATCCGCACGAGCAATAACATTATCAATATCAGCTTGCACAGTGACATCAAGTTTAAACGCTAAGGCATCTCCTCCCGACTGGTTAATACTTTGCGCTACATCTTGAGCCACCGCTAAATTAATATCACTAATAAGGACTTTATAACCTTGCTTAGCTAAATCTTTTGCTATTCCTAAGCCTATACCACTGACAGAACCCGTTACTAAAGCTGTTTTTTTAAGTGTCATATTTTATTCCATTAGTTTGTTTGTATTCTGTACAGAATATAACGATAGTTTGCTAATGTTAACTAAACACTTCAATTATTTAGCTTCTAAGTTCACGTTTTTAACTTAAACATCCTTATAGGCCCCAAACAAAAGAATGCATAACATATAGTAAAAGGATATATAAGGAGTAACTGCTCACTTATCAACCAGCTATCGAGTGCAAAAACAACTTAGCCTATAATGAGTACCAACTCCCCCTTTCAAAACAAATAAAAGTCGACTTTATAACCAAATAGAAAATTTAATTTTGCACAGACTACGACTAAAGTTAATTAGTTGAATTATTCAGCTTGATATATGATAAAAAACGAGCAAATAGCTCAATAAATATAAAGTTTAGAAACCTCTATGTACAATTATGAAATATAACAAGGAGCACAGTTATGGGACGCATTGCATTAGTAACAGGTGGAACTCGTGGAATAGGCGAGTCAATTAGCGTTATGTTGAAAGATCATGGTTATACTGTCATCGCAAACTATGCTGGTAATGATCAAGCAGCTCAAGAATTTACAGAAAGAACGGGGATCCGAACGTCTAAATTTGATGTTAGTGACTTTGAAAGCGTAACGAAAAACATTAACGATATAGAGTCTGAAATTGGGCCAATTGATATTCTTGTAAATAATGCCGGAATTACAAGAGATGGCACCATGCATAGGATGGACTTTGAGAAATGGAATGCCGTTATTCAAACCAACTTATCCTCTTGTTTTAATACCTCTCGCGCTGTTATTGAAGGTATGAGAGAACGATCATTTGGGCGCATTGTTAATATAGGCTCGGTTAATGGACAAGCAGGCCAATACGGTCAAGTAAACTATGCAGCAGCTAAATCTGGTATCCATGGATTTACTAAAGCATTAGCGCAAGAAGGCGCAGCGAAAGGCATTACGGTCAATGCTATTGCACCAGGTTACGTTGAAACAGATATGGTTCGTGCGGTACCAGAAGACGTTTTAGCAAAAATTGTCAGAACAATACCGGTAGGATGCTTAGGCCAACCAGAAGATATTGCTCGTTCGGTACTATTTTTAGTCGCTGATGAAGCAGGTTTTGTTACTGGCTCGACCTTATCCATTAATGGCGGTCAGCACATGTACTAAGGATAAAAGTATCATTTTATAACTTTTATTACGCTAACGTAGATGAGCAATCATCTGCGTTTTTATTTAATACTTCGCCCAACCATTCTGTTTAATCAATAAATTCAATAACTTTACCCCAGAACAACCTTTCTCACCTCTGATTATACACTTGGAACAAAGCTCAGACTTTCTGCTCACTGCTAGCTTTAGCTAAATAAAGAAAATATGCTGATGAGATACCGGCAGAAGCAAAAATCATACACATCACCATGATTTGATATCTTGCGGCAATAAAGGGAGAAACCCCCGAAAGGATTTGCCCTGTCATCATACCCGGTAAAGAAACAATTCCAACGGCTAAAAGCGCATTTACATTGGGGATCATTGATGCTTGAAAAGCGATATTTCGAGCCTGTTTATAGCCAACCTCATTAGCCAGTTCAGAATAAAAACGCTCACCAGACAAACTAATACTGTTCATGCTGCTAGCAAATACCATTCCTGCAAGGGGTGTAAGCGTTTGGGCGTGATACCAAGGAGATAGTTGTAAAACACCTTGGGTGATAATTAATAAAGTTAGGATACCACTAAGTGAAATAGCCAGGACTGCTCGTTGGAAGAGCTCTCTCTTAGGTGCATCGATGTTATTTAGTGCTATCCAGCTAGAAAATAGCACCATGATAATCAGCAATATCAACACTAACCAAGCGCTATCCGACTCAAATATATAACCGAGGAAAAAGCCCACTAACAACAACTGCACCAACATACGAGCAAGTGCATTTATTGTTCTTTTTTGTGGTAGCGACCAGCTAAACTGAATAAATATGACCGCGAATACCGGAATAAAAGCTAAAGCTAGCTGCGGTAATTCAATTATTGCCAGTGATTTTTCCATCATTAGTTCTCATTACTTTTCAGCTAAATAGCCGTGATATTTTCAACCATGAATTGCACTGTGCGTTTACCACGAAATTCATTAACATCTAATCGATAAGCTAAATGTACCTGTTTTACTTGAGCGTTTGGCCAAGCCTTAACATCAACATTAAAAGCAATACCATCAAAGACTTCACCCTGCTTTTCTACCACTAATTTAAGATGCTTTTCGCCAACGATACGCTGCTGTACCAGTTTAAAGGTGTCATCAAATAATGGCTCAGGAAAGTTTTGCCCCCAAGGACCAGCGTCTCGTAATTGTTCTGCAAAATCTAAACTGAGGTGTTCAAGAGCAAGTTCACCATCAGATAATATAATACTTTGTAGGTCTTCTGCTTTTAGCCATTCACCTGCTAAGTCATTAAACAGCTGCTGAAAACGTTCAAAGTTACCCTGTTTTATAGATAAACCGGCAGCCATTGCATGACCACCAAATTTAATAATAATATCAGGATGTTGACTATCAATATGCTCTAATAGATCTCGAATATGCAAGCCAGGAATAGAACGCGCCGAGCCTTTAATTTCTCTATCACTTATACCAACAGAGTCATCATCTTTGCCCGTAGCAAAGACAATACAAGGTCGATGAAATTTCTCTTTTAATCGGCCAGCTACAATACCGATAACACCTTGATGCCAGTCTTGTTGATAGAGGGCAATAGCATTAGGTAAGTTATCTTCATCAAACTTGAGTGAGGTAAGTACTTGCTCGGCTTCAACTTGCATGCCCTGCTCTATTTCTCGGCGAGTTTTATTCAGATCATCAAGCTCTGCTGCCATCACACGAGCACTCGATAAATCATTAGCAAGTAAACAGTTAATGCCATAAGACATATCATCTAACCGCCCTGCCGCATTAATTCGCGGGCCGAGGGCAAAACCAAAATCACTGGCAACGAGTCTTTGCTGATTTTTATTCGCTATTTCAATAAGCGCTCGTATACCAGGTCGAGTTTTCCCTGCACGAATACGTTTCAAGCCTTGTTCTACTAAAATCCGGTTATTCGCATCAAGTGAAACCACATCAGCAACGGTTCCTAAAGCAACCAAATCTAATAGTTGAGCGATATTAGGCTCAGCAATACCTTGCTCTGAAAAATAATTTTGCTCACGGCAATACTTTCTTAAAGCCAGCATTAAGTAAAAAGCTACCCCTACCCCTGCAAGGGCTTTACTCGGGAAATTACAACCATGTTGATTCGGATTAACAATAGCGTCAGCATTTGGTAAGGTGTGTCCTGGTAAATGGTGATCCGTAACAATAACCTGCATACCTAAGTCTTTTGCACGTTTAACACCAGCAATACAACTAATGCCATTATCCACCGTTATTAACATTTGTGCGTTTTGTTGTGCTGCAATATCTACAATCTCAGGGGTTAGGCCGTAGCCATATTCAAAACGATTTGGCACAATAAAATCATGGTTATTACTTCCAAAAAAACTCAAAGCAGTCATCATTAAAGCGGTGCTGGTAGCGCCATCGGCATCAAAATCGCCAACAATAATAATACGCAATTTATTTACTAGCGCGTCATGCAATAACTGACATGCTTTGTCCATTCCCATGAGCGCAGTGTCATCGACCATACCTTGTAAATGAGCAACGTTAAGCTCAAGCTCTTGCGCTGATTCCATACCACGACTGGCATAAATTTGTTTTATGATTTCAGGTAGACTGTCAGGCAAGTGATTTGTGGATACTTTCGCTCGGCGAATAATTTTTTTACTCATGTTATTCGTTCTCAGTTCTTCAGATGATGGTTACTGTTACAGAAATTTTAATGGCGTATTTTTAACATAAAAAAAGTACTTGGTGAAATCAGCAAGTACTTTTTATATTTATAATGGCAATAAAAATGAATTAGGTATTTTTCAATAATTCTTCTAATTGCGCAGGTGGTTGGTAACCCGGAACCATCATGCCATTTGATAATATAATCGCTGGTGTACCGTTAACACCAATTTGACGGCCAAAATTAAACTGTGCTTCAATTGGTGCTTCACAAATTCGATAGGCGATACCAGTGCCTGACTTAGCTTTAGTTAACGCTGTTGCATTATCTTCACTACACCACACTGAACGTAGATCTTTGAAACCTTGGCTCAAATTACCTGCTCGGTCTTTAATACCTGCTCGTGGGTAAGCTAAGTAACGAAAAGTGATGCCACGAGCATTATAATCTGCCATTTGTTCGTGCATTTTACGGCAATAACCACAGGTGATATCAGTAAATACTGACACCACGTATTTTTCATTTTCAGCTTTATAAATAATCATATCATTTTCAAAGGTTTTCAACCCCTCAAGACGAATTTTAGCTAAGCTCTTTTCGGCGATGTCTGTCACGGTACTGCCTAAACTGTAAACTTTACCTTGAATAAAAAAGTCACCATTATAACTCGCATAAAACAAACCTTGCTCAGTAACAAGTAAAGCAATGCCAGGTACTAGTGTTGCTTCAACTTTTACAACAGTTAACCCTAAAGAACTGTTAATTTTTGCTTTTAAAAAATCGGCATCAAGCACACTTGGATCACTAACTGGCTTGGCCAACGTCGTGGGTATATTTGTTTGCTCTGCTGCATTGGTGTATTGCAACAACATAGGTAAAGTGAGTGTGGCAAGTACAGCGCTAATAATGAATGTTTTAAACATAATGATTCCTAACAACGTCCTAACAACTTTCGAATAAATGAAAGCAATAAATCGATAATAATGAGTCTAATGGTCGTGTTCATATGAATAGACCTAGATATATGCAAGGAAATTACAGCCATGAGAGAATATTTGCAACTTAAAATAGTCAGTAAATTGAATTAACTTGTAAACAAAGATAATTGTTTTTGCTAAAATCGCGCTTAAAATAGTTCGTATTAAAATAAAAGTTGGAAATAGCATAATGAAAATTGGTTTATTTTATGGTTCAACCACTTGTTACACAGAAATAGTTGCCGAAAAAATTCAGGCGATAATGGGTGCTGACTTGGTTGATATGATTAATATCAAAGATCAACCATTAGCGCTGTGTCTTGATTATGACTTTATTATTCTAGGTATTTCGACTTGGGATTATGGTGAGTTGCAAGAAGACTGGGAATCAATGTGGAGTGATATAAATCAAATAGATCTTTCGGATAAAATCATTGCACTATACGGTATGGGCGATCAAGTTGGTTACACTGAGTGGTTTCAAGATGCGCTTGGCATGTTACACGATCAAGTAATCGCACAAGGTGCAACCGTTGTAGGTTATTGGCCAAATCAAGGATATGAATTTACCGCATCAAAAGCATTAACCGATGATAGCAGCAAATTTGTCGGTTTAGCATTAGATGAAGATAGCCAATACAATTTGACCGATGAACGTTTAGATACTTGGTGTGAACAAGTATTACTCGAGTACAGCAGCTTACTTTAGATATTGTTATTTTATTCAAAATACTTCCTTGGCAAATTTACTCCGCCAATTACTTAGCCCTTGCGATAAATAGTTACAGCAAGGGCTAAAACCACTATAATTGCCGGCATAATTATCTTTATTAACTCTTAGTGAACTATCCCCTATGTTTGAGCAATTCGATCTAGACTCTGAATTATTAGCCAGTATCAATAAAATTGGTTACACCAAGCCTACCTCAATTCAAGAACTCGTCATCCCTGAAGCGATGGCCGGCAAAGATATAATGGCGTCAGCACCAACCGGTACGGGTAAGACAGCCGCATTTTTATTACCTATTGCTCAACACTTATTAGATTATCCGCGCACTAAACCGGGTTTTCCAAGGGTATTAATTTTAACGCCTACACGTGAATTGGCAATACAAATTGGTGCAGATAGTGAACAACTCACTGAGCTGACAAAAATAAAAACAGGTGTAATAACCGGTGGCGTTAATTACGGTAGTCATACTGACATATTAACAACAACTACTGATATTTTAGTCGCAACACCAGGCCGATTATTAGAGTATATTGAAAACGAGCAATTTGATGCGCGCGAAATAGAGATTCTTATTTTAGATGAAGCGGATCGCATGCTCGATATAGGTTTTAGTGAAACCATCAACCGCATTGTTGCAGAAGCTCGCTGGCGTAAACAAACCATGTTATTTTCAGCAACTTTAGAAGGTGCAGGTGTACTAGGTTTTGCCAAGGAAGTACTTAATGACCCTATCTTTTTAGAATCGAGTCCTTCTCGTAAAGAAAAAGCGGTAATTCACCAATGGCTTCATTTAGCTGATGATGCGAACCATAAACTAAAAATGTTAGTGAATACCCTTAAGCAAGAAGGCGTTGAACGTACGGTAGTCTTCGCAAATAAACGTGAAACTGTACAGTACCTTTCTGGCAAACTTTATGCTGAAGAGTTACCTTGTGTTTGGTTAGAAGGTAAAATGCCGCAAGACAAGCGTAATAAGGCCATTGAGCGTTTCAAAAGTGGTGAGGTAAAAGTACTAGTAGCAACCGATGTCGCAGCTCGTGGTTTGGATATTGACGACATCAGCCATGTCATTAATTTCGATATGCCACGCAAAGTTGACATTTATATCCACCGAATTGGACGTACAGGTCGTGCAGGTAACAAAGGTACTGCTATTTCCTTAGTTGAAGCGCACGATATGGGCGTTATTGGCAAAATAGAGCGTTACACCAAAGAACGTCTGTCACGTCGCTTTATTCAAGACTTACGACCAAAAAATAAAGAATCTCGCGTGGTCAATAAAAAGGCAAAAATTAAGCTCACTACCTCTCAGAAAAAAGCTAAAACTAAAAAACAAGTGAAGAAAAAAGCTAAGCGAGCAAAAGCAGCAAAGTAACCCCTTACTGATGTATACCCAAGCACCTTCATGTAGCTAGGGTATACCCCTGCCATACAAGAGTTACATTATCGTGACACTTTTATTGCACTTATAGCTTGGTATGTAATATTTCTGTCATAAAGCAATGCTGTAATAGCATAGCATTCACTTTATGGATGAAGTTTATCAGTCCGACATTTATTAGGGCTTTGCTCAAACGCTGAGTAATGCCCTAAAAATTGGGTCTTCAACTTTATGATAGTAATTAATATGAAAAATAAGACATTAACTAATAGAACATCAGCACGTGTAAAAACCATCATCGCACTTGCTGTAGCAACTTCACTTAGTTCTTCATTCGCCTATGCACAAGCCAGTATGGCAAGTGAAAGCAATGAAATAAGCACTAACGACAGCAAAGCTACTGAAGTAAATAAGGGCACTGAAACTAGCTTTGAAGACGCTTGGGATTTTGCTGATTTGTATGACAATGAACAAGGTGATTACCTTAAGTTATCGGGTCGTCTACAATTGGACTCTACCTGGGTTGATAGTGACCAAGGTGACTTTAACGATACATTATGGCGTCGTTTTCGCTTCGGTTTTAAAGGTAAGTACGGTGAATTTAAAGCCGCTTTAGAAGCCGATGTAAACTTAAACGACTCATTAGATGATGCATACAATAGATTAACCGATGCCAATGTTAGCTGGTCACTCGATAAAGACACCGAGCTTAAATTCTTAAAACAATCGGCAGGTTTTACTTTAGACGGTAAAACGTCATCGAAAAAGCTACTTACACCGCAGCGTAACAACCTAACAAATAATTTATGGTTTACCTCAGAGTACTTTACCGGTGTAAGCCTTAAAAGTAAGCTCGCTGATGGCTGGTCGTATAAAACAGGACTATTTTCAAGTGACGGCTCTGATGAAATATCAATTAGCGATGCCAGTTACTTCGCCCTATTTTCTACCAGTAAAAAGTTAGCAAAAAATAACCTTTGGGACAAAGGTGAAGTTAGCTTTGATTATGTCTATAACGACACCCATGAAGACGGTAATACCCGTGACTTCTCTCAAGTTATTAGTACTTCGAGTCAGTTTAAACAGAACAGTTGGGGGTTGCAGAGTGATATATCTTGGGGTAAGGGTGACTTAGGCCAGAGTGATCTTTTTGGTGTTGTCGTGATGCCAACCTACCAACAAAGTGAAAAAATTCAGTGGGTTGCTCGATACACTTACCTAAATAGTTCAGAAGATAATGGCGTACGTTTAGGGAAATATGAAAGCAGTGTCGTTAGCGAACGTGGTGATAAATATCAGGAAGTTTATGCTGGCGTCAACTGGTTCGTAAACGACCATAAATTGAAACTCCAAGCAGGCCTACAGTACGCAAAAATGGATGATAACGCCAATGACGGTGGTGCTTATGATGGTTGGGGTTTTACTGTTGCTATGCGTAGTTATTGGTAAAATATAAGAATATAAGAATATAAAAAAGACTGGATTGCTTGTAGCAACCCGGTCTTTTTTTATGCTTAAAATGAACTAAAATTTAATGTCTGTTCTTGTCATATTTATAACTGTCTTTTTAGATGCTGAGCTAACTATCACCTTGTTCTTCTTTAGCCACTAAGCGATATAACTTAGCACCAATAAAACCACCAACAATAGGCGCAAGCCAGAACAACCATAATTGCGCTACAGCCCAATCACCAACAAACAATGCAACACCGGTGCTACGTGCAGGGTTTACTGACGTATTCGTTACCGGAATACTGATCAAATGAATTAAGGTTAAACACAAACCAATCGCGATAGGTGCTAAACCTGCAGGGGCACGTTGGTCCGTTGCCCCCATAATGACAAAAATAAACATCATAGTTAATACGACTTCAGCGACAAGAGCTGCTGTCATAGAGTAACCACCTGGTGAATGTGCTCCATAACCATTTGACGCAAAACCAGCTGATAAGTCAAAACTTGGTTGGCCACTCGCTATAAGGTATAAAGCGCCAGCGCCAAGAATCGCGCCAATGACTTGTGCAATGATATAAGGCATCAATTCATTAGCAGGAAAACGTCCTCCTGCCCAAAGACCTACCGATACTGCAGGATTTAGATGACAACCCGAAATATGACCTATCGCATAAGCCATAGTTAGCACGGTTAAACCAAAGGCGAATGATACACCAAGTAAACCAATGCCTACATCAGGAAATCCTGCGGCTAGTACTGCACTGCCACACCCACCAAGAACCAACCAAAAGGTACCAATACATTCTGCTATATATTTATTCATTTTCATTCCCTTACCAGTTAATAAATTTATATTTAAAACCTGTGATAATTAATAAACAAAAAGTAGCGTAAAATACCTTTTCATTGCTCGCTTTAGCGAATCTCTACTTTATCCAAATAAATCACCAAGTTTATCTTTTAATTTATCTTTAGCTTTATCTTTAACTTTGTCTTCTAGCTTTTTCTGTTGCTGTTTGACAATATCTGAATTCTTTAAGTCAGCTAACGCTTTATCTGAATCGGTTAATAGTGCTTCAAGGTCAAGCAACTCTGCAGATTGACTGTTACCTAGCTTCAAGGCATTGGTTAATTTTTCATTTAAGCCTTTATTAACTTTCTTTTTAAAGCCACCCAACTTAGCAGAAACCTGCTGTTTGAAAGCACCAGTCAGTGCGTCATTTAATGACGAAGCAATAGTAAAGCTTGGCTTGCTAAGCTCGCCATTCACGCCAACATCAACAGTCAAACTATCTAATGATTTAATGGTATCAAGTAATAACTTGGTAATTTTTGACTCTGCCTCACCTTGATAGCTCGCTTGTTTAAGTGAGAACTGATTAGTTGCCTCAACTTCCCCATTAACTAGGTTAAAACTACCTATACCATCAAGTTTCCCAGCACTTAGAGATAAGGTTAACGCTTTGCTTTGTGTTAACTCAGTATTGGATAATGTTCTGTTATTAACAAGCCACTCACCGTTCGCCCTAAAATCACCTGATTGCGTTAACTTAAAATTACTACTCAATTTAAGCTCACCATTATCAATTGAATTAATATTGATAATGCTATCTTTACCTCTAATCCAATGTTGATGCGTAAGCTCACTGCCAGTGATTTTGACTTCACCCTGTTCGAGTTTAATTGAGAACAATGCCTTTTTAATTAATATAGTGGGTAATGGAGAATCTTCTTTAAAAAAGATAAAACGTCCGTTAGCGTGAGATTTCACTTCACTGGTTGTGCCATCACCTTTCATATCAGTCATAAGGGGTGCTATTTGTTCATAGGCCCATTGTGCTTTTTGTACGTAGTCTCTAGCTTTTTCACCAAAGAGAATATGAGCAAAATCTTCCGTATCAATACTATCTAACTGGTATGTTTTTTCTATTTGTTGCCAATCCTTTGTCGGAGCATTTTTTAACTCATTAATTTGCTGAGCTAATAAATTTTTGCTGTCTAATACTTGCTGTTTAGCTTTTTTAATCAGTGCTTGATCTGCCTTAAATTCAGCTTTAATTTTATCAAATTCAGTTTTTATTTTTTCGATATCAGCGAGTGAACTAACTTTCATTTTACCTAACGCTTCTACTTTATCTTGGTAAGACTTCAATTTAGCTTTACTAGGTAATTGTGTTTTCAACGCTTTAAGCTTCGCTTGCTCAACTTTATAGCTGTTTTTTAACTCATTACTAGCTTTAACCGTCAACAAATTACTGTCGTCAAGTAGGGCTTTAATATCAGGTAATTGCATATCCACTTCTGGCAACATTGCTTTCGCTTGATCTGATAAGCTTTCTTCTGCTTTATCACTTACTTCATCATCAACATAAACTTTACCCACTTGAGATCTAACACCAGAAAATGCTAATTGGCTTACTTCGAGTTCATCAATAATAATTTTACCAAATAGGTATTGCCAAACATCAACGCCCGCGGTAGCGCGCTCAAAACTAAACAAGTTCAGTGTGGGGGAATCTTTATCGGTGACTTGCAAACCTAGAACACTTAATTGTAAGGGCGAATATCCAAGCTTTACTTCTGCCACATTCACTTCAGCACCAAAAGCACTCTCTGCAGAACTAACAATAGCGCTTTTGACTAAGCTTTCAGCAAATAAATACAACAAACCAGCAACTAATGCGCTTAAAAGAACAAAGGCAACCATGCCTTGCCAACGAATAAACCGTGCCATTACAGGCCTCCTTTAGTTAAGCTAGATTCACCTGCAAAACTGCTATACACACTATAAAATTTAGATGCTTTTAATGCTTTGACAATTCTAAATTTCTCAAAAAACGTCATGATATGCACTCGATACTTCTCAATAATAAACTTACTGATAAAATATATTGGTGCAGATAAAACAGCGCCTAAAACAAACGCACCTAATACATAGGTGTGATGCCAATGTGCTAATTTAAACAAGCTGAGTTGGTATAATGAAGTGAATAAATCAGTCAAAGTTGGCTGTGTTAGTAGGGACTCACCTACCTGAACAATCACCGGAGATAATAAATAACTCATGCCAGAGAAGAAACCGACCGCAAGTATGAAACTACCTAAATGCACTCGAATGATTAATACAAAAAATATTATAACAATATTATGTAAGGTTAAGATTGGCGATAAACCAACGATAAAACCTAACGCTATTGCCAAGGCTATTTGCCTAATAGAACTATCACTGTTTAAGGCATGTAGTAGTTTTGCTAGTAAAGTTAACATGTCACCTCCTGTTAAAATGTTTAAAATTTTTCATAATCAATACCAATAAACTGGATTGATTATTAGCTAAGTTGATTATTAGCTTTCTTTACGAGTAAAAACCCAATCATTGTCTTTAGACATATTTTCGTTATATTGATAACCCGCTAAATCAAATGTCTTGATTTGCTCTACCGACGTTAGTTTATTTTGAATGATGTAACGCGCCATCAGCCCACGTGCTTTTTTGGCAAAAAAACTGATTATCTTATACTGACCATTTTTCCAGTCTTTAAATGTTGGTGTAATAATCGTGGCGTTTAGTGATTTTTTCTTTACCGATTTAAAATATTCGGTTGAGGCAAGGTTAATTAGCACATCCTCATCTTGTTCAATTAAAGCTTTATTCAGTTCATTGGTGATAATATCGCCCCAAAATTGATATAAATTATCACCGCGGCTATTACCAAGTTTACAGCCCATTTCTAAACGATAGGCTTGTATTAAATCAAGAGGCTTTAATAAACCATATAAACCTGACAGGATTCTAAATTTTTTCTGAGCAAAATCAAAATCTTCATCACTAAAAGATTGTGCATCAAGTCCTGTGTAGACATCACCATTAAAGCTTAATATGGCTTGCCTTGCGTTGTCTTGAGTAAAAGGTGTTGACCATTGCCCAAAACGTGCCGCATTTAATCCGGCAAGTTTATCACTCAGTTTCATCAAACTTGCGATATCGCTTGGTGAAAGCTTAATGCAGTCATCCATCAATAATTGGCTTTGTTTAAGTAAACTAGGTTGGCTAAACTTTTCTGTAGTTAGCGGGGATTCGAAATCTAATTTTTTCGCAGGTGAAACAACAAGTAACATATTTTTAAGCCGATTTTAGTGAGTACTTAATAACACGTAATATATCATAAGGTTCATACCCGTTACCATTCAAAGTGCAGGATTTCAGTGGGAATTAAAATGACTTTAAGCAAGGCAGATAATTTAAGCATAGTCATTCTATGCTTTGATTAGTTAACGCAGAATAAAGTCATTTTAAACCCATCGAAGAAGCGCTTGAGCAACATCACTTCATCGTTGCTGTGACTTATAAGGACGCTACATGGATGTAGCCTATTAGAGAATGCAGGAGCATATTCTCCTGAATAACCATTATTTCATCACAGCGTCTTGAATTAAAATTGCTCAAGTACTCTGAAACCTGCATCTTGATTGGTAACGGGTATAACTAAGTTAACAGCGTTTAATCAATGCTATTGTAAGGCTAATCAATACTTTTTGGCGTAACTTACAAACAAAAATGCAATAAATTGTTAAGTATCGCGCAATAAAGAGTGCTTTTTTATTTTTATGTTGTAATATTTCACCAGCTACATTCATTATCGAATTTAGAGATACTTAGCAATCAAATTTCCGGAACACTATTAAGGTAACGCCATGACGAATTCTTCACAGCTCTCACAATTAAAACAAATGACCACTGTTGTGGCTGACACAGGTGACATTGAGGCTATTGCCAAGTTTCAACCTCAAGATGCGACAACAAACCCATCACTTTTATTAAAAGCTGCTTCTTTACCTAATTATCAAGGCTTAGTTAAAGACTCTGTTGTTTGGGCTAAAACACAATCTGACAATGCTGAACAACAAGTGATAGATGCTGCAGATAAGCTTTCAGTATTAATTGGTCTAGAAATTTTAAAAATTGTCCCTGGCCGTATCTCTACCGAAGTAGATGCTCGATTATCTTTTGATACTTCTGCATCAATTACTAAAGCTCACAAACTGATTGCCATGTATAACGAAGCCGACATTAGCAACGATAGAATTTTAATTAAACTTGCCTCAACATGGGAAGGGATTAAAGCGGCTGAACAACTTGAGCAAGAAGGTATTAACTGTAACCTGACCTTGCTATTTAGCTTTGCACAAGCACGTGCCTGTGCTGAAGCAGGAGCTTATTTAATCTCTCCTTTTGTAGGTCGTATTTTAGACTGGTATAAAAAAGATACTGGCCGAAATGACTATGCAAGTAATGAAGATCCAGGTGTTGTTTCTGTTACCAGTATTTATAATTATTATAAACAACAAGGTTTTAATACTGTTGTGATGGGCGCTAGCTTTAGAAATATCGGCGAAATCCTTGAACTCGCAGGCTGTGATCGTTTAACTATTAGCCCACAGTTAATGGATGAATTATCTAACAACACAGACACAGTTATACAAAAATTAGCGTCTTGTGAAGCTAAAGCAGAAAAAGAAGCCGCGTTAAGCCAAGCAGAATTTCGCTGGCAGATGAATGAAGACCCTATGGCGACAGAAAAGCTTGCCGAGGGTATTCGTAACTTCACCATTGATCAAGTCAAACTTGAAAAGCAATTAAAGGATTTACTCTAAAAAAACTTAGTACTTTACGTACATAAAGTGATTGTTTTAAGCGCATATTTTGAGGATGCACGTTTCAGGAAGTCTGAGCGATTCATAATCAAGACGCATTTTTTTATTAAGGGTCACTCCCTTAAAAAGAAATGTAACGCAGAGTATGATTTGCTCAGCCTTCCCCAAGAGGCTGATTTAGAAACGCTTTATACTGCGTTATTGATTTCGACAATAGAATAACTATTCTCTTCAATCAATACCTTGCCTAAAGGCGTTTCTAATTCCAGCTGAATCATGCATATTCAAGTGGAACGGGTATAAATATGCGTTTTTTCGTTTCCAAGTATAAAGAATTGTGTTAAAAATAAAGTGCATATGTTTTCGATGTGATGGTAAAAATAAGGGGCACTTTATGGATAAGATAAACCAAGTTTTCAAATCAACAAATCAAGTAGCACATAAACGCGTAAAAATGGCGGGAAATTGAATCTATTCGAGATAAATTTCAGCTAGAAAAAGATCTGCGCACTTACGAAGACTCATTAGAGCATATGTTAGAAGAGTTTTAGCCTAGTAAATCGGTCAATAAACAACGACGTAAAGACAAAAGCCCAGCTCGCTGGGCTTTTTTATATCTGTAAGCTTTATACCGTTAAAATAAGAACTTGTTGACAAAATTGAAACACCCGTTTAAATTTTGTGTTCACCTTTATCATTAAATAAACTCAATGCCAAAAAATGTCATCAATTTTGCCCACGCTAATGGGTTCCCAGCAGGTAGCTATCAAACATTATTTAGTTACCTCCCCGATAATACACAAGTTATCGCATTAGATAAGTATGGACATGATCCGAAAAAGCCCATTAACCATAACTGGCAGGCTCAAGTTGAAGAGTTAATAAATCATGTTGAATCTCAGCAAGTTGATGGCAATAAAGTCATTTGCCTTGGTCATTCATTTGGCGGCGTGATTTCATTTATTGCTTGCTGCCAAAGACCCGATTTATTTAAAGGGCTTATCATGCTAGACCCTCCTGCGCTTAGCGGAGCGGGTGCTTTAGCCGCAAGACTGGTAAAAAAAACGAGATGGATAGATAAGTTCAGCCCCGCAGGTAGAGCTAAAAACCGCCGATCTCAATGGCCGCTAGGCTCTGATATTGGTTCAGCTTTTGCTAGACGAAAATTATTTAGAGAGTTCGATAGCCGCTGTTTATCCGATTATATAAAACATGGCATCTGTGAGCGCAATAACCAATTAGAACTTACTTTTGACGCACAAGTTGAAGCCAATATATTTAGGAATATCCCTTCTAACCTATCAAGTTATAAAAACAAATTAACCGTGCCAGCAACCTTGATTTACGGAACGGAAACAGATGTATTCCCTCACCATATTTTTAGTCGCTTTGTTAAGCTCAACAAGCACATAAAATTACAAACAACACCTGGTGGCCATATGTTCCCACTAGAAAGCCCTGAGCAAACAGCTAAGTTGATTACAGACATAATAAACAACTTTCCTGAGGGTTAATCATAGGACTTA
>MAAB01029094.1_pt1 | contig 27510 bp, 17 predicted proteins | sample 1115991 | NCBI WGS metagenome assembly MAAB01 (sample SAMN04961124, study PRJNA320927) | seawater metagenome | isolation source: sample BD02T18 sea water enriched with oil for 18 days | place: USA:Gulf of Mexico | collected 2013-07-27
TCAAGAGTAAATGCCTCTACTGGCACAGACCATTTTCGTTGAGGAAACTTTTGAGAAAGTTTATCTGCTAATGTCCACCAATGACAAAACACAGATTCATCTAAGGCACCATCAAATTGGTTAGGTATAAATATAACATGAGGAATGTTAAAATATTTCGCCGAATCTTTAGCGTATTCAGGTACATAAATATGACGTGTTGCAACAGAACCTGTATGTAAATCTATGACTATATCAGCCTCAAAAGCTAAATATTGCAATTGAAGGTTCAAACGTGATGCTAAGCCAATGCCCCATGTTTTGCTAAGCTCTGTATCTATGGCTTCCTTTACCCGATGTCTAAAGGCAAGCTTTATATCATCAAATGACTGTTCTTCCGTTAAGGTATCAACAAAGTCGTTAATTAACTCCTCTTTAAAGAAATATCCACGATTCCAATTTTCGCCATTAACGGGATCAAACCTTCCTAATGTATATTCGCCCGATTTTATATTAGTGCCTACTGGATTACAGTTTGGAATCAAAACTACCTCGCCACGAATAGGAGTTACTTTCAAATATTCGATCAGATGGTAGATCACCACATTACCTTGTACTTCAGCCCCATGAACTGAGCTTTGAATATACACTTTTGGCCCAGGCTCTTCCCCCTGAAATCGATAGACAGGTACGTGCATCTTTCGCCCTGACGCATTCGACGCGACACTTAAATGTTCTTTATAAAATTTATTCATATTTTAACCTTATTCGAAAATGAGATTTATTTAGCACTAACCAATCAAATGTTCAATTTCGTTAATTTTGCCGACAATTTGTATTCTGAAACACCCATAAACTAAATACGCATCTCTGTGCGTCAGTAACGACAGGAGAGAACTTGCTACTTGTTTATAGATACGCATATATAACAGGCAGCTAGAAATAAAGTCGTACTACACACACTACACACACTAGGTAAATCAGGGATTTCAAATTAAGGTACTCACCATTTTTATGATTACAGGCTACAGGATTAGCATAGGGCACTAAGGTAATATTGCCTTGTAAATTACAATGCTGTAGCAGTTCAAGTAACTGAAAAATAACTGCGTTACCTTGTACTTCAGCGCCATGCATATTGGCCTGAATATAAACACTGGGGGAAGAATTATTTTCAGCTTTAAAAACATATACCGGCACAGTGAGCTTAGCACCACTTGCCATTTCGCCAACTGACATAACTTCTTTGGTAAAATTATTCATCGTAACTCCTCAACTAAGCCAAATAAGATGAAGCAGGCTGAGCTGCTCTGACTTGAGTTAGCGTACCATTTTGGTAGACATATTCAGCCGCTAATTCATGACATAAGAAAAACGGCATGCTTTCAGTAAATCCATAAGCGCCGCAATAACCAAACACGAGTTGTTCACCAACAGCAATGTCTTTAGGTAACTGTAAATGCCCTAACTTATCCATACTAGTGCATAAAGGACCATGAAGATCAAAAGCTTGCATAGAGTCTTCTTCAGCTAAAAATCCTTCTCGTAGTATCTGTACCGGAAAAGGCTGATCAGTTATCGCAGGGCGCAATAAATGATTTATTCCCGCCGCCAACACCAGCTGCTCTTGGTTGTAATTCATTTTTCTATCAACAACAGGTACGACATAATAGCCATACTCTGCAACCGCAAAACGTCCTAACTCAAGCCATAATTCTTTGACACCAGATTTCTCTTTGATAATGGCCAAGTCTTCGATAACTTGAGACCAAGACAACGCTTGTCCTTCACCTAAATAATCAATACCTAAACCACCACCTAAATCGAGTACATCAAGTGTCATACCAATGCTTTTAGCTAAATCGGTCAAGGGAGTTATCATTTGAGACCATAATGAAAACATTTTTTCATTACTGAGCATGTTGCCCCATTGAAAAATATGCAAGCCACAAAGATCCAAAGCTGGGTAGTCATCTACGTGGATATTTTGCCATTCTGACACTGATAAACCAAAGGGCGTTAAGCTATTTCCCCCTAGTGGATTTTTCTCGCCTTCATGCCATTGCAGCTGAACTCTTAATAGCACTTTCGGTCTTACATTAACCTCGGCGGATTGGTCCTGCTCAAGAACCGCTTCATTCAACCAATTCAGTTGATTGAGGCTTTCAACCACAAACGTATTAACGCCTTGCTTAACAAAGGCAGTCAGCTGTTTTTTTGATTTAGCTGGACCGGTATTTAATACTCGACTGGGATCTATTCCTTGTGCTAAAACTTGAGCTAATTCACCACTACTAGCAACATCAAAGTTAAAGCCTTCACTATCTAATGTTTGAATTATTTTTGATAGTGGATTCGCTTTTACAGCAAACCATAATTTAATGACGTTTTGCTGCTGCAAAGCGGCTAAATGTGCTTTAAGTGCATCGAGTTGATAAACAAAATAGCCTTGCTCATCTTCTGGTGATTCATGGGTAACTAAGGCATTTTCAATGCTGGTATCAAACCAAGTGGATGTAGTCATCATAGTTTTCTTTTAAGTTTTAAAACGGTAGATAGTTATATCAGGGGGTAAATAAACGCTAAGCGGTAGCGCTCAAATTAAAGGATAAAGCACGGAGTTGATGACTATCAATGAGTACTTTTGACGAATAAGTTGAGTGCTATGGCAACGAGGTTATTATCCCCTAAGTATTATCTTAGAATTGATTCTAATTCTAGTGAGGCATCGCTTTGTTCATCACGATACTTAACGATAAGCGCACAAGCCATATTTAAACCTTGCGCTTGTGCCCATTCCCCTTTAACCGGACGGGTACCAGGTACAACAACGGCACGTTCTGGAATTTCAGCACCTTTTTCTCGCATAACTTGGTTAACACAATCATAAACAGGAACTGATTTAGAAAGAGATACACCCGGTGCTAATACCGCGCCTTTCTTAACAACAATGCCTTCAACTATAACAACACCAGCACTTAAAAAGGCACCATCTTCAATGATTACAGGGCTAGCACCTACTGGCTCTAATACGCCACCAATTTGAACGGCTGCTGAAACATGAACATTTTTACCTACTTGCGCACACGAGCCAATCAATGCATGGCTATCAACCATAGTGCCACTATCAACAAAAGCGCCAACATTAATGTAAGCTGGTGGCATGATGATAACGCCTTCAGCAACGTAAGCACCTGCGCGTACTGATGAGCCACCAGGTACTAAACGAACACCATCTTGAGGTGTAAATTGACGAGCTGGTAAGTTGTGTTTATCAACAAAACCTTGGTAATTATCATCAAAAGCAACGTTTTTACCCGCTTTAAAAGCCGCTAAAATACCTTGTTTCACTTCAATGTTGGCATGCCAGTTACCGGCATCATCTTGGTTTGCCGCTCGTAAACTACCTGATTCTAACTGCGCTAATACATCTTGCCAGTTCATTTATTACTCCGCTTATCTGATAAAAAGTCTATAGAAAGATTATGAGTATCCGTGTTATCAAAGGCATGCTCAAGGCACACTTAATTAACAAAACTAGATACATTGCGCGGAGGACTGGGCATTGACAGAGAAGAGCATAATATCAGCTGAACCGACATTTGGGCTAATATGCAAAGACCAGAAGCTCCCCACTTAAATAACCAATATGGTTATTATTCAAAGTGACAGTTGTTGGGATTCAGCCCACTACTTTATATATTCATATAATATATAAAGTACACAACCGATAAACAGCTTATCAAATAGCCATTTATCTCGGCGTTAATCCCCCTCATTACCATCTACAGATTTTGATATCTGTTTTTGAATTGTTCAATACAAAACAATAGTAATTACCTGGTTAACGCTCCTCTTCTGGCCCTATTAAAATTTACTGGTGAATTATTTAACCAGTAAATTGGAATTAGGGACACTGGCTATTTAAGCATTTTTTTTACCTCGACACAATTAACTTACGGCAAATAACCCTATTCCCTTATACTTATTTACCGTAGAATATAACTATTATTCTTTCTCTATTTATTGCTCTGTGTCTTGCCCTATGTCATTGTCGAATCCTAGCCAAATTTTATTACGTAATAGTGAATTACTTATCGCTAAAGCCCCCCTTTTTATTAATTTACCTGAGGATGGTTTCATTGAGGCTTATAAAGAGATTCATACGCCAGACAATATTAATTGTTTTAATACAAACTTTATTGATTATCAGGCAATTACCAAAAAGCATTGCAGCTCGACTAATAATAAAAATGTTACGACAACCTTTGCCAGCACATATCAAACAAAAACATGTCATGACCTGGTGATAATAGCCTTCCCTAAAAGCAAAGCTGAACTCAATTTCACGCTCGCTATGATTACTCATTGCATCAATGAAAAAACAAAAATAATACTGGTTGGCGAGAAAAAAGGCGGCATACAGTCCGCAGCAAAATTAACTCAAAATATATTTTCTTGTTGTCAAAAAGTCGATGCTGCACGCCATTGCCTGCTTTTTGTTGGGCTATTTCAGCCAGAAAAATTATCCGATGTTTTCAATCTGCAAGATTGGTTCAAAAAATATCAGATTACTGTTGAAGGTATTCAGCTAACAATAGCATCCTTACCTGGCGTTTTTAGTCAGCAAAAGCTTGATGTTGGCACCGCATTATTACTAAGTAATTTACCGAATAAAATGACAGGAAAAGTTCTCGATTTTGGTTGTGGTGCAGGGGTAATCAGCTGCTTTATTGGTAAAAAATTTGGCGAGACAAACTTATCCCTACTAGATGTTAGCGCTTTGGCATTAACTTCAGCACAAGAGAGTTTAGCTTTAAACGGTCTATCAGGTAATGTATTCCCTTCAAATAGTTTGTCAGATGTTAACGAGCACTACCAATATGTTGTTTCAAATCCTCCGTTTCATCAGGGTGTTAAAACGCACTATCAAGCTAGCGAAGATTTTTTAGCTGGAATAAATAAGAAACTTAACAAACAAGGTAACATTACGATAGTAGCCAACAGTTTTTTACGTTATCAACCAATAATGGAAACATATATTGGCAATACTCGCGTGATAACAAAAGACAAAGGGTTTACTATTTACCGAGCTCAGCTATCATAAAGCAACAAAATAAATTATTGGGTACCATGCCACATTTAACCAACACCATTTCACTGCATAGTCGCTTAGTTAAAAGTATAATGGCTTTAACCCTACTATTAATTATCATAGTTTCGATGAGTATTATTACTATGGTCGGTGAACATGAAAATAAGACTATCGCCAATGAAACTCGTGCATGGGCAAGTATCTTAGCAAGCAATAGTAGTCGATTTTTAGAAAGTGATAATGATAATAGTCAAACCGCACTAAGCAGCGAACTTAAAAAGTTAATTTCAACTCCCCTCATCAATCGTATACATGTCTATCGCTTGAATGAAGACGGCAGCATTGAGTATTTTAGTAGTTATAATAAAAATCATAATTTTCCAGCCATTAGCGACAAAATATCCCAAATAACACGATTAAGTACCATTCAACATGAAGAAAACCACCTAGAACTGGTCGTCAAAATCACTCAAGGTCAGCATATCTTAGGCTACTTATTTATCCAATCTAGCTTGCTTGAAAAACAAAATATCATCAAAAAATTAACCTATATAATGCTTATTTTTCTGCTTTTTGCTCTTCTACTTGCTTTTGGTATTTCACACTGGTTATTTAATAAAGCCAACCAACCCATAGCCAAATTAATCGAAGATATTGGGCAAATTTCACAAAGTAAAAATTACCAAACTCAATTAGCTATTCAGCCCTATAAAGAACTTGATATTCTGGCTAAAAACATCAACATATTATTACTTCGCACTGATAAACATATCAATAGAATTATTGATGAACATCAACATGCTTTATCTCAAAATCAAGCATTAGAAAATAGGCTTAGTGCTAGAACAGACGCATTAAAAGAGTCAAATCAAGAGTTACTCTCAACCTTAGAAAAGCTGCATGAATTTCAGGGTCAATTGGTTGAAACGGAAAAGATGGCTTCACTTGGCGATATGGTTGCCGGCATAGCACATGAAGTAAACACCCCTATTGGTTTAGGTGTTACTGCTTCGAGCTTGTTAGCAGATAAGTTAGACGAAATTAAAATTGCTTTTGAAGATAAAACATTAAAATCTAGCCAATTAAAAAAATTCTTAACTGATGGTGTTGAAAACGTTTCGATAATATTCCGTAATTTAGAACGAGCGGCAAAATTAATAACAAGCTTTAAAAAAGTTGCAGTTGATCAATCGAGTGCTGAAAGTTGTACATTTAATGTTCGTGGTTTGTTAGATGAAATATTATTAACACTTTCAGCAAAACTTGTTTCTACTAATGTAACTGTCTCCTTGATCTGCCCAGATGATCTCAACATCAAGAGTAAACCGGGCCCTATCAACCAGATACTAATAAATTTGATCTTAAATTCTATTTATCATGCTTTTGAGGGGGTCGAACATGGCACCATAACGATAAATGTCATGAATTTGAGTGATCAATTGCATATTAATTATAGTGATGATGGTCAAGGTATTGATAACTCTGTGAAATCAAAAATTTTCGCCCCCTTTACTACCACCAAACGCGGCAGTGGCGGTAGCGGATTAGGTATGCATTTAGTTTACAATTTAGTAACTCAAGCGTTAGATGGTCATATAGCGCTTGATAATGAACTAGAGCAAGGAGTGAGTTTTGATATCACTTTTCCGGTAGAATTAGCAGCAACTTAATGAAATAATAGTTTTAAAAATTGTTTTTTCAATTTCACGTGACTAATATAGTTAAATAAATGTAAATATATTACAAATAGTTCACTCATATTATAATAATAATCGCAATAACCATTTAAATATTAGGTAAATTCCAACATGCAGACTTATCAAATCTTAGTTGTCGAAGATGAAGACGTCACCCGCTTTAGCTTACGCAATTTATTTGAAGCAGAAGGTTACGTCGTTTTCGAAGCTGTTGATGGCAATAGTATGGCTGAGCAGCTTAGACTACATACCATTAACCTCGTTATTATGGACATTAATTTACCGGGGAAAAATGGCTTGTTATTAGCACGTGAATTAACAACAAATAAAGATTTAGGATTAATTTTCCTTACCGGTAGAGATAGCGATATTGATAAAATTCTTGGGTTGGAGATTGGTGCAGATGATTATTTGACCAAGCCCTTTAATCCACGTGAGTTGACTATCAGAGCACGAAATATTTTAGGTCGAATTGGTCAAACGAGTACTGAACCCGAACAAAGCATTGTGAACTTCAATCAATGGGTTTTAGATGGTAATTCTCGTCAAATGACAAGTCCAAAAGGTGAAGTGATTGCCATTCCTCGTGGTGAATTTCGCGCATTAAGCTTACTTATAAAGAATGCGGGGAAAATAATTTCACGCCAAGAGTTAATTAAAGAAATGACAGGTAGGGATTTACGTTCTAATGATCGTACAGTCGATGTCACCATAAGGCGCTTACGTAAACACTTCGAATTGAACCAAGATACGCCTGAGCTTATTAATACCATTCATGGCGAAGGTTATCGTTTTGTCGGTACTCTAGATTAAACTGTAATATATTAGCAGCCCTAGCTTGGGCTGCTTTATTTGTTGAAGGTAATCGCAGCCTAGATAGTTTCTAGCCATGCTTTAAAAGCAAGTATTGCTTGCTCATTCGATAACCTCAGTTCCTGTAACAAGGCCATTTTTTTCTCTTTCGATGCATCCGTTTTTTCTAATAACTTTAATTGTCCATGTAATTGGCACATGCCAACACTCGCTGCAGCGCCTTTCATTTTATGGCAATGCTCTTGCCAGCCAGAGAGTGAATCATTGAGTTGTGCATTTTCAATATCGTTAAGGTAAATTTCAACTTGCTGGCAATATAAAGCAAACATCTGCTCAACAATAACTTTACCTAAACTGTCTAAATAACCTTGAAGCAACTCCAGATCTAAATAAAGATTCAATTGTTTAGTTTCCACAAATACGCCTTTTTCTGCAAAGAATATAGGAAGTATCTATATTACCGCAGTAATAAAAACCAGACAAACTTATTGAATATTATGAATAAAAACATGGACTCCCCATCTTTTTTATCTATAGAGCAACAACAGTAATGATTACCATTAAAAAATAAGCTAGAATGTGCGCCCTTAGATCTACTCTTCGTCCTTATTTCAGAAGATCTCGAAGATTAGTTAGTAATTATCGTTTAAAGTGGAGTCGAAATGACGACATCAATGCCAGATATCGCCAACCATACAACAGCTCAAACCGAGGGTACGCTTGACTGGGTCGGCATGAGTAACATTGAAATGCCTATTATGGTTGCCTCAAAAGGTGAAAGTGAGCGTATGGTCTCTGCTCATATTGATGCCTTTGTGAACTTAAAAGATGCACAAGCTAAAGGCATACATATGTCACGCCTTTATCTACTTATCGATGAATTATCTACAAGTAATGTACTTAACTATCAAAGTTTAGTGAGCTTGCTTGACGGTTTTATTAGTAGTCACCAAGAGTTAAGTGACCAAGCTAAAGTACAATTTAGCTTTGAATATCATTTACGTAGAAAATCATTAATCAGTGGTAAAGAAGGTTGGAAAGCCTACCCGGTAACGCTAACGGGGTACCTAAATAAAGGTCAACTCACTATCGAGTTAACCATTGATATACGCTATTCATCAACTTGTCCATGCTCTGCAGCCCTTGCCAGACAGTTAATACAAAAAGCTTTTCAAGACAAGTTTGCTCAACAAAGCGAATTGGCATTAACTGATGTCCATGATTGGTTAGGTACAACCGAAGGGATCGTAGCAACCCCTCATTCACAGCGCTCTGTTGCCGAAGTGAAAGTAAAACTCAATTCAAGTGTTAATGATTTTCCTATTACTGAAATAGTTGATCTTGTTGAAGACTCTCTTAAAACACCGGTACAGGCTGCGGTTAAACGTGAAGATGAGCAAGAATTTGCTCGATTAAATGGTCAAAACCTAATGTTTTGTGAAGATGCAGCACGTCGTTTACAACATAGTTTGAACCAATCAAGTCATTTTGATGACTTCTGGCTACGAATAAATCATTTAGAGTCACTCCATGCTCATGACGCTGTCAGTGTCACGACTAAAGGTGTTGAAGATGGCTATCAGCCATAACAATAACTAAGCTCTTTTATTAAACTAAAGCCAATAGTGATACTACTATTGGTTTTTTTTTATCTCTTTTATTTGAGTGCAGACCAGAATATCAACTTCATAAGCCAATTGACTACATAAACATTGAGTCCCCCTTCACAATATAACGTGCCTATAAATGGTGCTTATTTCATTACTTTTCACACGATAAAAATAAAAGTACTTTTCAAAATTAACAATCACAACACAAACAATCTGTTGATAAATCGTATTTCATTATTCAATGACTACTCGATACAGCAATGAGAATGACTGACGAGCAAAAGCTCTATTTTAATTGACCTTTACCGAAGAACTGGGTAGTGTTAATAGTTCCACTTACTTAAAAAGAGGTGTATTTATGCATTTTTTCCATGCCATTATTCTTTTTACCTGTCCTGTAAGTAAGTTGGTTTATTATTAGGAGAAAAACATGCAACTTTATGATCATAGCGTCCAAAAAGACAACTGTGGTTTTGGTCTAATTGCCCATCAACAGGGTGAAACCAGTCACAAACTAATTAAGACCGCTATTTCCGCTTTAGATCGTATGCAACATCGTGGGGACTATTATTACAAAAACCAGACAGTTTTTTTCGCGCCGTAGCCGCTGACAATAACTGGAAACTAGGTAAAAAGTATGCAGTAGGCATGATTTTCCTAAGCCCTGATCCTATTGAAGCTGCACTGTCTAAAAAAATATTAGAAGAAGAGTTAGCAAATGAATGTTTAACCCTAATAGGCTGGCGCACAGTACCTATCGACACTTCTGTATTAGGTGAAATTGCTATAGGCAATTTACCCACAATAGAACAAATATTTGTAGATGCTCCTCCTGGATGGAGAAACCTAGAATTAGAACGCCGTTTATATATGGCACGTCGTCGCGCTGAAAAGCGTATTACCGACGAAAAGTTTTATGTTGCCAGTCTGTCTTGTCTAGTAACAATCTACAAAGGGCTAATGATGCCGGTAGATTTGCCCAATTTTTACCTAGATCTAGCTGATATTCGGATGCAAAGTGCTATCTGTGTATTCCATCAGCGCTTTTCAACCAATACCTCGCCACAATGGCATTTAGCGCAACCCTTTCGCTATCTAGCGCACAATGGTGAAATCAACACTATTAACGGTAACCGTCAATGGAGTCGAGCGAGAACTCATCGCTTTAAATCACCATTATTGCCTGACTTACAAGATGCTGCTCCTTTTGTTGGCCAGACAGGCTCCGATTCATCCTCTTTAGATAACATGCTTGAACTCTTTTTAGCGGGTGGTATGGATTTATACCGTGCGATGCGCTTATTGATGCCGCCTGCATGGCAAAACAATCCCTTAATGGATGATGATTTACGTGCCTTCTATGAATTCAACTCTATGCATATGGAACCATGGGATGGCCCCGCTGGCGTAGTAATGACTAACGGCCGTCATGTTGCCTGTAATCTTGATAGAAATGGTTTACGCCCTGCCCGTTATGTAATCACTCGTAATGGTTTTATTACCTTAGCCTCAGAAGTAGGTATTTGGGATTATGGTGAAGATGAAGTGGTGGAAAAAGGCCGTGTTGGCCCTGGTGAAATGCTCGCCATTGATACCTATACGGGTAAAGTTTCTCATTCCGCTGATATTGATAATAATTTGAAGGAACGCCACCCATATAGAGAGTGGTTAACTAAAAATATTCGCCGTTTAGTCCCTTTTGATGAACTTGAAGCTAACTTGATTGGTCAACGCGTATTTACTGATGCAGAAATGAATCAGTACCACAAAATGTTCAATTACAGCTATGAAGAAATTCATCAAGTCATTCGAACATTAGCGGAAAATGGCCAAGAAGCGACTGGCTCCATGGGAGATGATACGCCTATGGCGGTATTATCGAGTCAAACACGTACTTTATATGACTATTTCCGTCAGCAATTCGCCCAAGTAACAAACCCGCCCATTGACCCTTTACGTGAACGTTATGTGATGTCACTCGGTACCTGTATTGGTCGTGAGCATAACGTATTTAACGAAACGTCGGGTCATGCCGATCGCATGTTATTTTCAACGCCAGTGCTTATGTATACTGGCTTGAAACAATTACGAGAATTAGACCCTGAGCATTACCGCTCTGATACTTTAAGCCTTAATTATGATGTTGATGAAGGGTTAGAAGCAGCAATTATTCGCTTATGTGACCAAGCAGAAGGTTTAGTACGCAATAACAATACCGTTATTTTGGTGTTATCAGATAGAAATATTGAACCTGGGCTATTAGTAGTGCCTGCTGCCATGGCTGTTGGCGCGGTACAAAAACGTTTAGTCGATCAACAATTACGTTGTGACTCAAATATTATTGTTGAGACTGGTTCAGTTCGTGACTCTCATCAATATGCGGTATTATTAGGTTTAGGCGCTACCGCAATATACCCTTACTTAGCCTTTGAGACTATTGAGCAACTGGTTGAGCAAGGACAGATCCAACTCAGTGCCCGTGACGCTATTGTTAGCTACCGAGAAGGCATTAACAAAGGTTTATTGAAAATACTCTCTAAAATGGGCATTTCCACCATTGCCAGTTACCGTTGTGCCGGTTTATTTGAAGTTATCGGTTTAAATGAAGACATAATGGCGCTTTGTTTTAGTGATTTACCCAGTCGTATTAAAGGCGCTGACTTTAGCGATATCGAGCAAGACGGTATTAATTTAGCACGTAAGGCATTTATAGCCCATAAAAAAATGTCTCATGGTGGTTTATTAAAATACGTGCACGGTGGTGAGTATCATTCATACAATCCTGACGTAGTAAACTACTTACAACGCGCAGTAAATAATGGCAATTATAGTGATTACCGCAAATTTTCTGATGAAGTAGATCAACGCCCTATTGCCACTATTCGTGATTTATTAAAGCTAAAAGATGACTGTCAGGTCATCGAACTCGATCAAGTTGAAGCGGAAAGTGAAATGTTTAAACGGTTCGATAGCGCTGCGATGTCAATTGGTGCTCTTAGCCCAGAGGCACATGAGGCACTAGCTATTGCCATGAACCGTTTAGGTGGTAGCTCAAATTCTGGCGAAGGTGGCGAAGATGAACGTCGTTTTGGTACAGTGAAAAACTCACGTATCAAACAAATTGCCTCAGGTCGTTTTGGTGTTACCCCACACTATTTGATTAATGCTGACGTATTGCAAATTAAAGTCGCCCAGGGGGCTAAACCTGGTGAAGGCGGCCAATTGCCTGGTGATAAAGTATCACCGTTAATTGCTAAATTGCGTTATTCAGTACCTGGCGTTACCTTAATCTCGCCACCACCACATCATGACATTTATTCTATTGAAGATTTAGCCCAGCTAATTTTTGATTTAAAGCAGGTCAATCCGAAAGCGGTTATTTCAGTTAAATTAGTATCAGGCCCGGGCGTTGGTACTATCGCTGCAGGTGTTGCTAAAGCCTATGCTGACTTTATTACCATATCTGGTTATGACGGCGGCACCGCTGCTAGTCCATTAACCTCGGTTAAATATGCTGGTTGTCCATGGGAAATAGGTCTAGCTGAAGCACAACAGGCACTTGTTACTAACGGTTTACGTCATAAAGTACGCTTACAAGTTGATGGTGGTTTGAAAACGGGTACAGACATTGTTAAAGCAGCTATTTTAGGTGCTGAAAGCTTTGGTTTTGGTACCGCACCTATGGTAGCGCTAGGCTGTAAATTTCTACGTATTTGTCACTTAAATAACTGTGCTACCGGTGTTGCTACTCAAGATCAAGTACTGCGTGACGAATTCTTTAAAGGTTTGCCTGATCAAGTAATGAATTATTTTAAATTCATCGCTCGTGATGTCCGTGAAATCTTAGCGCGTTTAGGCGTTGAAAACCTAACGGCACTGATCGGCCGAGTTGATTTATTAACACAAATTGATGGCGTCACTGCTAAACAACAAAAACTTGATTTATCACCAATTATTGCTCCCGTTATTGCCGGTGATAATACTGCTTTACACCAAACTGAAAAAAATACTGCCTTTGATAAAGGTCAGTTAAATCAGAAGATTTTAGCTGCTGCCAGTGATGCGGTGTCTCATAGTAAAGGTGGCGAATATAGATTTAACATTCAAAATACCGATCGCTCTGTCGGTGCAACATTATCCGGTGAAATTGCTCGTCATCATGGCAATCAAGGTATGGCGGCTGCCCCTATCACCCTACATTTATCAGGCACTGCCGGACAAAGTTTTGGTGTTTGGAATGCTGGCGGATTAAACATGATATTAACCGGCGATGCCAACGATTATGTTGGTAAAGGCATGGCTGGTGGTAAATTAACCATCAAGGCACCTGTCGGAGTTGATTATTTAAGCCATCAAACCCCAATTATGGGCAATACCTGTTTATACGGGGCAACGGGCGGAAAATTATTTGCTGCAGGACGCGCTGGAGAACGTTTTGGAGTGCGTAACTCAGGCTGTCAGGCGGTAATTGAAGGCACGGGCGATCACGCTTGTGAATATATGACCGGCGGTATAGTAACCATTCTCGGTAATACCGGTGTTAACTTTGGCGCAGGCATGACCGGCGGTTTTGCTTATGTCTTAGATGAAGCAGGTGATTTAGATATTCGTCTGAATAAAGAATCCATTGAAATGTTAGAGATTGGCACCTTGGCTATTCATCAAGAACATTTACGCGGTATTATCGATAAACATTTTAACGAAACTGGCAGCTTACGCGCGCAAGAAATCCTACAAAACTTTGATAAATTCGCACCATTATTTAAATTAATTAAACCCAGTGCTACCGATGTTAAAACCCTCTTAGGTCATCGTAGTCGTTCAACAGCCGAACTTCGTGTTCTGATAAATTAGGAAGTCGTTATGAGTAAGAATGTTTATCAATTTATGGACGTTGAACGTATTGAACCAGCTAAAGTGGCAATCGCTAAACGTAAAATAGAGTTTGTCGAAATATATCTACCTCTTGGACAAGATCAAAGTGCTGGCCAAGCTGATCGTTGTCTTGATTGTGGTAACCCGTATTGTGAATGGAAATGCCCTGTGCATAACTATATTCCACAATGGTTGGAATTAGTCACTGAAGGTCGAATTTTTGAAGCCGCGGATTTATGTCATGAAACCAATAGTTTGCCTGAAATGTGTGGTCGTATTTGTCCACAAGACAAATTATGCGAAGGCTCATGTACCTTAGATGCTGATTTTGGCGCAGTAACCATAGGTAATATTGAATCATTCATCACCGATACTGCATTTGCTCAAGGCTGGAAACCCGATTTATCTGGGGTAACCAAAATAGGCAAGCGGGTTGCTATTATCGGCGCTGGCCCAGCAGGTTTATCTTGTGCCGATGTTTTAACCCGTAACGGTATTGATGCGGTAGTATTCGATCGTAACCCACAAATCGGCGGTTTATTAACCTTTGGCATTCCGTCATTTAAATTAGACAAAAATGTTATTCAAACTCGCCGAGAAATATTTGAAGGCATGGGTATTGAATTTCGCTTAAATGTCGAAGTAGGTGTTGATATTAGCTTTGAAGAATTAAGCAATGAATATGACGCGGTTTTCTTAGGCTTAGGTACGTATACCGATATGACCGGTGGTTTTGCCAACGAAAGCGCCCCAGGTGTCTACAACGCTTTAGATTTCCTTATTGGTAATACGCAAAAGATAATGGGCATTACTGATTCAACCAATACTGCCGATAAGAAAAACCTTAAACCTTATGTCAGTTTTGCTGGTAAAAAAGTGATTGTTTTAGGTGGTGGTGATACCGCGATGGATTGCGTACGTACTTCTATTCGCCAAGGTGCAACACAAGTCACTTGTGCTTATCGCCGTGACGAAAGTAATATGCCCGGCTCACCGCGCGAAGTAAAAAATGCTAAAGAAGAAGGTGTTACCTTTGAATTTAATATTCAGCCTTTAGATATAGCAGTAGACGAGCTGGGTAAAAGCATTGGTGTTAAGTTTGTTAAAACACAACTCGGTACAGCCGATGCCAATGGCAGACGTAATCCAGAGCCTATTGAAGGTAGTGAGTTTATTATGGAAGCCGATGCTGTGGTTATCGCCTTTGGCTTCTTAGCAAGTCCACCACAATGGATGCTTGATGCTGGCGTTGAACTAGATTCACGTGGCCGCGTTGTGGCTGTTGATAGTTCTGATTTTGCCTTGCAAACTACTGAGAAAAATATCTTTGCTGGTGGTGATATGGTGTTAGGCTCTGACTTAGTTGTTACTGCAGTCGATCAAGGTCGAAAAGCCGCCATGGGTATTTTAGATTACGTGACGCAGTAGTTAACAACTAGCTAAATAATTCATCGTAATAACTTGAAAATCTGCACGTTTATAACGTGCAGATTTTTAAGAGCGTTTGAGTAAACGCTAGCGACAGTCCACTTCAACATCGTAGCCAACGTCCCTATCAGCGGGACGCATTGCTTCGAGTTCTTCAGCCAATATTTTAGCGTAATATTCTTCAATTTTACTTGCAGAATCAGGTGCTATTTTAACGGCCACCCTCACCATTTCAGTGCGCAATTCGGGTATTGTTCGGCCAATATCTATAGCCATCTGGATCACTTGCTCGGGATGCCACTGGGCCAGTTGTTGAAGTAACTCATAAGCCAGCTCAGGTTGAGCGGTTACCAATACACGGGTAACATCAAAAATCTGATCAGGTATTGTATCCTTCATTACTTCATGAAGACGTAATACATTCACACTTTCAGTTGCTGCAACAGCTCCAGCGATACCCAATCCCATGGTAGCATCATGTTTAGCAATGGTTTGAGTCATTTTTACTGCCGCTGCGGGATCTAATTCAGCAATTGAAAGAGTAACTTCTTCCTCAGTATTTAATGGCTTTTTCGGCTCTATAAACTCTGTTCGAGGATCAAGATCAATGGCAGAAAAAATTTCCGCCCCCTGCATCACAAAACTTTCCTGATCTTCTATTGCCAAAGCTTGACGCACGGTCATACGATAAATAACAAACCCTGCCAATAATAATTGGGTTAGCGCTAAAAAATAAAAGAGAAAAACACTGCCCAAAGTATTCATCACTACTGAAGCAGCATACGGACCTATTATCCCCCCCGCAGCGAACGCAAAAATCATTCCTCCCATGGCTGCAACCATTTGATTTTGTCGTAATCTATCAAATGCTTCAGACATACTCAGAGGGTATGTACAAGCAATAATGCCACAAGTAATTGCGGTTGCACCAAACACACCAAACAGATTTCCGACCTCTGCAAACTCAGGTATGATCAAATCAACCAACGCTGAAATAACCAATAGACTAAATAATACGGTACGACGATCATAACGATCCGACAAGTAACCCACAGGAAACTGCAGGATGAAAGCCCCAAAGATTGCTGTGCCGACATAGAGCGAAAGCTCAAAATTAACAATGTTATATTCGCTGGCAAAAACGGGTAGCAAATTAAAGGACGCAGAGTAAATCATGCCAGAAACCAGACAACTTACCACACCCAATGGGGATATTTCATACAGTGCCCGCAGTGACATAGCGCTCACTTCCTCAATCACTGGCCCTGGATGACGACTCAATACTAAGGGGATCACCGCAGCACAGAGCAAGATCCCTGCAATGACAAACAAGGTAGTATCTTTTGGGCTTGCTAGGTTCATAAAGAACTGACCGCCAAACAATCCACCCAACCACACAGCATTGTATACAGCCAGTGTTTTACCGCGTGTTTCTTTTGTTGAACTTGAACTGAGCCAACTTTCCATTGCAGTGAATGCACACGCATTGCAGAAACCTGTCACCACTCTCATCGCGCCCCATACTAATGGCTCAGAATAGAGGCTACAGATCAGAATACTGATGGCCCCCAAAGCAACACATCCAGCAAAAACTCGGATATGCCCTGCACGTTTTATCAGATTAATACTCAGTAGTGCACCCAGCAACATACCGACAAAGTATAGTGACAACACCATGCCTATAGTATCAATACCAGCACCGTCTAAGCCCATACGCACGGGTAATAACACATTGATTAAACCATTCGCTAACAGTAAAACGAAACAACTGACAAAGAGGGGAAACAGTGCTTTAAAAGTTGAATGCATAAATAAAACTCTCTTTAAAAGTGGACAAATTGCCTTCTTCTAACAAATAAAAAAGCGATACCTTATTTGAAATAAGATATCGCTCAGCCCCTAATATTAAGGAGGTTATTAAAAATAAAAAGTATCTCTTACTTCATCGTTGGCATTGAAAATTCTGCCCCTTCGCGAACACCAGCTGAAGGCCAACGTTGGGTGATTGTTTTACGCTTGGTGTAGAAACGCACAGCATCTGGACCGTAAGCATGTAAATCGCCAAATAACGAACGCTTCCAGCCACCAAAACTATGGTAAGCAACAGGTACAGGTAACGGTACATTGATACCAACCATACCTACTTGAATATTATCAGAGAAGTATCGAGCCGCTTCGCCATCACGCGTAAAGATACAAGTACCATTACCGTACTCATGGTCATTAATTAAATCCATAGCTTGTTGCATTGTTTCAACGCGCACAACCTGTAATACCGGACCAAATATTTCTTCTTTATAACTTACCATTTCAGGCGTTACATTATCTATTAGGGTACCGCCAACAAAGAAACCATTGTTGTAACCTTCAACTTCAGGATTACGACCATCAACTACAATGGTTGCGCCTTGCTCTTGAGCGTGATTAATATAGCCAACCACTTTATCGCGATGCTGGCTAGTAATTACAGGACCAAAATCGTTACTGCTTTCGCTAAATACACCAACTTTAAGGCTCGCCATTGCTGCAGTCATTTTAGTAATCAACGCATCAGCGGCAACGTCACCAACAGCAACAGCCACAGACAATGCCATACAACGTTCGCCCGATGAACCAAATGCTGCGCCCAACAATTGATTAACCGCATTATCCATATCAGCATCTGGCATGACTATAGCGTGATTCTTTGCGCCACCTAATGCTTGGCAACGTTTGCCATTGGCATTGGCTGTCGCATAAATATATTCGGCAATCGGCGTTGAACCAACAAAACTAACTGCTTTTACTCGTTGGTCAGTTAATAAAACATCAACCGCAACTTTATCGCCATTAACAACGTTCATTACGCCATCAGGTAATCCCGCTTCTTTTAATAACTGAGCAATAAACAGCGTTGAACTTGGATCGCGCTCTGACGGTTTTAAGATGAAACAATTACCACAGGCAATTGCCATCGGGAACATCCACAATGGAACCATCGCAGGGAAATTAAATGGCGTGATGCCAGCAACAACTCCCAAGGGTTGAAATTCGCTCCATGAATCAATGTTTGGTCCAACATTTTTACTGTGCTCACCTTTTAATAACTCTGGCGCACCACAAGCATATTCAACATTCTCAATACCACGTTGTAATTCTCCCGCTGCATCATGCGATATTTTGCCATGCTCTTCGCCTATCATCTCGCATATTTTATCTGAGTTTGCTTCAAGCAACTCTTTAAAACGAAACATCACTCGTGCACGTTTTATAGGTGGAGTATTACGCCATTGTGGAAATGCAGCTTGTGCAGCAGTTATTGCTTGCTCTACTGTATCGACAGAAGCCAATGCTACTTGTCTAATTGCTTCACCCGTTGCAGGGTTAAACACATCTTGGGTGCGGGCGGCGTCGGTACAAATTTCACCGTTAATTAAGTGTCCGATTGTATTCATAAATAATTCCTAGTAATTTCTAAAATGTTAAAAAATAATGTTAATGGCAGAGGTTAATCCCATAGCCCTTGGTAAATAGTGATAATTTCGTTGATAGACGGTTCAATAGGGTTATTGCCTGGTGAGCCTGAAGCCAATGCCTGTTCAGCCATCGTTTGACAAACCTCAAAGAACTCATCGCGCTTAATACCAAATTCTTGAGGGGTTGGTACCGCTAATTCATCATTTAGCGCACGAAGTTCGATTAATAATTTCTGGTTAGCCACATCATTGTTGTCCAAGTCAGTTGCTATACCCATGGCTCGAGCACAATCAGCGTAACGTGCTGGCGCGGCAGAGATTGAAAATGCAGTGACGCTTGGCAACAACATCGCATTAGATAGGCCGTGAGGAACATGAAAAAATGCGCCAATGGGTCGACTCATGCCATGTACTAATGCCACCGATGCGCTAGAGAATGCAACACCAGCTAGGGTCGAACCCAGCATCATAGCTTCACGCGCCTTTTTATCACTGCCATCATGAAAAACTTTGCGTAAATTTGGTCCGATTAACTTAATTGCGGCAATCGCTTGGCTATCACTATAAGGGTTAGCTTTTTTACTAACGTAAGCTTCCATGGCATGTGTTAATGCATCAATACCCGTATCAGCCGTCGTTCTTGGCGGTAGACTCATTGTTAATTTATAATCAACCAAAGCTGCAACAGGCATAAAGCCAATGCCAACACACAGCATTTTCTCGTCACTTGTTTCGTCGGTGATAATGGTGAATTTAGTTACTTCAGAGCCAGTACCAGCCGTTGTTGGTATTGCAATAAGCGGTAACCCTTGTTCTGTAACCATACGAGGAAAGCGATAATCCTGCATCACGCCGCCATGTTTAGCCAAAATAGCGATAGCTTTAGCGCTATCAATTGGACTGCCGCCACCTAGCGCAATAATACAGTCATAATCACCATTTTTTGCTTTGGCAACACCAGCCTGAATAGACGCTACCGTCGGCTCTGGCACCGTATCGTCAAAAACATCACAAGCAATATCATGCTGTTGTAATACCGTTTGGATGGTATTGGCGTAACCCAGCTTAACCATCATTTTGTCGGTAACAATTAAAGCTCGGTTACAATTTAGGCTAGCTAGCACATTGGGTACTTCAAGGCTGGCGCCATAGCCAACTTGCATAATGCGTGGCAATATTATTTGCGAAGACATAGAAATAGTTCCTTATTACAAATTCTACTATTTAAGATGCATATATAAGCGCATCTAGATAATTAACAACTCAATTTATCAATACATCCGGCGTAGGTTTTTTCATACTCCTACACCGGAAAGTAATTAATTAAGAAGTGGATGTTACTGTTTTCAAGTTATCCGTTTTTTCAACCTGAACAGCTGACTCACTGTTTTCGTCAGTCACTTTCGACGTCGCTACACCCGGCAAAGGCTCTTGACGAAGCGATTTGAATAAAGCCCAGGTTGTTAATATCAGTACTACTGAGTAAGGCAGCGCGGCAACAATAGAGGCCGTTTGCAATGCTTTCAGTCCACCTGCGAGTAGTAATACTCCGGCAACGGCACCAATTGAAAGTCCCCAGAACACTCTAAAACGCGCAGGTGGATGTTCATTACCCATAGACACAAGGGTACATATAACTAAGGTCGCAGAATCCGCCGAGGTAACAAAGTAGGTCACTAACATTACCACACAGATTGATGCACCAATTAAGGTTAACATTGGGCCTAGTTCCATTAGTTCTAGCGTAGTAAATAGTGACATGGTGATATCTTTGTTAACCGCTTCAGTAATGCCACCAGCGCCAAATAATTCGATGAATATTGCGGTATTACCAAAAACAGTTATCCAGAAGGTAGCCAAAATAGTTGGCGCAAGTAACACACCTAATACAAACTCTTTAATAGTACGACCTTTTGAAATTCGAGCGATAAATATGCCAACAAACGGAGCCCAGGCAATCCACCAGCCCCAATAGAAAATAGTCCACCAACCTTGCCATTGTCCTTTAGGATCAGGGTCTACCCAAAGACCAAGTGATACTGCATTAACTAGGTAATCACCAACATTGGTCGCAAATGCACCTAGTAGGTAGGCGGTTGGACCCAACACCAAGAAAAAGGTCAATATAACGGTGGTGAGGTGCATATTATATTCACTAAGAATCTTAATGCCTTTATTCACGCCACTTAATGCTGATAAAGTCGCCAATATTGAGACAATCGCAATCAGTATCACTTGGTTAGTGGTGGAGACTTCAAAACCGAATAAGTAACTAAGACCGGCATTCATTTGCTGAGCGCCCAGTCCTAGTGAGGTAGCAATACCAAATACTGTGCCAAATACCGCTAGCAAATCAGCAGCGTGACCAATAGGGCCATAAATTCGGTCACCAAAAATAGGATAAAGACCTGAGCGTACAGACAGTGGCATCCCTTTTCGGTATGAAAAATAGGCTAGCGATAAACCCGCCATAGCAAAGATCCCCCAACCATGTAATCCCCAATGGAAAATACTAATACGCATAGCCACTTGCGCCGCTTCGGCTGTTAATGCCTGTCCTTGCGCTATAAATGGATTACTCTGAAAATGATAAATGGGCTCGGCGATGCTCCAAAATAAGATGCCAATGCCTATTCCAGCGCCAAATAACATAGAAAACCAGGAAAAAAAGTTATATTCAGGTTTTTCATCATCAGGACCAAGTCGAATACTACCGTATCGACTAAATGCAGTATAAATAGATAAGAATAAGAAAAAGCTTACTAAACCAATGTAGTACCACGCAAAGTTAGACGCAATAAAGCCTTTAGCGGCGGTATAAATTGAGCCTGCATATTTAGGGTCAATGACGGTAAACAGCACAAACAAAGACACAAGTATCGCGGAGCCAATGGCCATCACTGGATTAACCCCAGCCAGTACCCCATTGGTTTTAATCATATTTGAAATATTCTTCATGTTGTAACTCCTATTATTAGTTACTGGGTGACTAAGGTATTGCTTTACATTAATCACCATTAAAATCGGTATGTTTTGCCATGAATTATCATGTACAAAGTTTAGTGCCTTAAATATGTTGTTCTAATTCTAGTTCTATTTAAATTTATATTCTTTGGTTAGGTTATAAGGCATCTGTGATTTAATAATTCAACATTGATACAACTTATTAATAACGGCCAAAAACGACACAACCACATTTTGTGGAAGAGTCGGAATAATCACAACCAATAAAAATCACCCCAAAGGTATAAAAATATTTATGAATGTAATTCGGTAATTTATGAAATACTATTCGATAGTTTTAAAGGAACTAAATTAAAAAAGACCATAAAAACCCAATAAAAAATAATAGAAACTATAATAATAAATAACAAAAATGGGACTACATCATGAAAAAAAGATTGCCACCTCTGAATTGGATACGTTCATTTGAGGCTGCCGCACGTCATCTAAGCTTTACCCATGCCGCACTCGAGTTAAACCTTACTCAAGCAGCCGTTAGCCAACAAATTAAAGGCCTTGAAAGTCAACTTGGTGCCGTACTGTTTAAACGCCTGCCCCGTGGTTTAGAGCTCACTAATGCGGGTTCTGCATATTTGCCTGCCGTGCATGAATCAGTAGAGCGATTAAGTATCGCCACCGAAGAAATTTTTGGTCAAGGTCGGACCGATTTACTCAATGTAAAAGTTAATTTAGTCTTTTTTCTAAAATGGTTGGCCCCCAAAATTAGCAATTTCAGAGCTTTGTATCCACATATCAACTTAGAAATTACAAGTAACATCTGGACTGATGATAAGGAAAGCTCTGCCGATAACGACTTTGAAATTCGTTATGGCAAAGGTAAGTGGCAGGCATTGAAATCAGATCGTTTGACATGGGATGAGTTATTTCCAGTATGTAGTCCCGATTTTTTGAAAAAAAACACATCGTTAGTTACTCCTGATGATTTACCCAATCATACGTTATTACACGTTATAGGTTATGAAGAAGGTTGGGGGCATTGGCTAAACCAAACCAATCATGAACACATAAAACTAAGCCAAGGTTTTCAATTTGATACTTTAATAACGGCACTTGAAATGGCCGCACAAGGAGAAGGATTGGCGCTCGGGCGTACAAGCTTAGTTGACGGCATGATAAAGTCAGGACGCTTGGTTGTACCTTTTGAACAAAAAGTAGCAACAGATGAAGCCTTTTATTTAGTTTATGCCCGGTCGCAGGCTAGACATCCCCATGCCGATATTTTTAGAAGTTGGTTATTAGAGGAAGTAGCACAACAATAATTGCTTTTCTCTAGCAAGTAATACAGGGATGTATTTAAACTTGCCTACAGTAAAACTCACTTCAATTCACAGCGCTCATCTCTTACCAACGCCGTAATTACTTCACTCTATTTTTTATTTTTTCCTCTGAACAGCCTTAATTATCCATAAATAAAATTATACCTTTGGGGCGTTTTTTATTGCTGGTTCACTTTCTAAAGACGTCATATTATCAACCAACAGAATAACTCACAGAACTAAATCAATAGCAAAGTTGGTATAACCATTTAATAAATAACGAAATTTAAAGTAATAATTTAAAATTCGTTAAAAGTGATTCTCAGCAGTTTGGACAATTTTTCAAGTCCAACACAGTAAGGGATCAATCGTAAAAGAGCCATAAGGACAATTTAATATGAAAAATAATTTACCGTTAGTCGGCGTGCGCGTTATTGATTTTGGCCAGCAAATTGCTGGACCAGCTGTCGCGATGATTCTTGCCGACTTAGGTGCTACGGTTATCCATATCGATCCACCAAAAGGTCCACAATGGGATCATCCAGCCAATGCCATTTTAAATCGTAATAAAAGCAGTTTACGAATAGATTTGAAATCAGAAACGGGGCTTAATCAAGCGTTGGCGTTAATTGAGAATGCCGATGTGGTACTTGAAAGTTTTACCCCGAATGTAATGAATCGTTTAGGTATAAATTTTACAAAGTTACGTGAAGGACGTCCGGAATTAATTACCGTATCACTGCCTGGATTTGCCAGCAACGATCAGCTTCGTAGCGAATGGAAAGCAACGGAAGCTATCGTCGCGGCAGCATCCGGCGCATTTACCGATATGGGATTCAATCGAGTTTTAATGGGCTTAAATCCAAGCTTCTCACCTTTAGCACTCGGCTCATCTTATGCAACCACGTTAGCAGCAAGCTCTGTGGTTATGTCATTGTTATCACGTGAAAAATCAGGTCGAGGTGACCACGTTGAAGTGCCTATTGTTGCCGCCTTAATGGAAGGGTTGTCGTATAATTCGGTAGTCATTGAAAATACACCCAATCGTTACCTGACCATGCGTGAACATGAAATTGCGCATCGCAAAGAAAACAACATTGAAATGGATCTTAGTTATCAGGATTTACAAGAATATTTAGACCCGTTTTATCGCACCTACCAATGTAGTGATGGCCGATTCTTTTATGTTGTCTGCCCGTCGCATCGTAACCATGCTAGCCGCTGTTTAAAAGCAATGGGTATCTATGATGAACTACGCGCTGAGGGTTTGCCTGAGGTGAAAGATCTTCATTTACCCATAAACGAATGGGATGGTGAAACATCTATTGGTGTTTACCCTCTACCGAAGAAATGGGCCGACATCATTTCCGCTAAAATGAAAAAAGTCTTTTTAACTCAAACATCCGAAGAGTGGGGTGTTGTCTTCGGAGAAGGACAAATTCCAGGAGCACCGCATCGCACCACACAAGAGTGGGTGAACAGCGAACATTGCAATACATCTGGACTAATAGTTGAAGTAGAAGACCCGCAATATGGCGTCATGAAACAACCTGGTCCTATTGCTTGGCTAGAAGAGTCGGTAAGTCAAATGTTAACGCCAAAACCGCGCAAAGACGTTAATTTCGATCAAGCCATGTCGCAGTTAGTTGCGGTTGCCAATGATGAAGTAGTCGTTCGACCAACCGGAAACAATATTGATACGATATCTCAGCACGGTTGGCTAGATGGTGTACGAATTTTAGATTTGACTAATGTTATTGCTGGTCCTCATTCTACCGCGTTTTTAGGGCGTTTTGGCGCCGAGGTTATAAAACTCGATCCTGTCACACCACTTTACGATCCTTTGATTGGCACATTTTTTACCTTTCAAACCAATATTGGTAAGAAAAGCGCACTTGTTAATATTAATACCGCTGAAGGTAGAGAAGCCTTTGAGCTTCTTGTGAAATCCGTTGATCTTGTTGTTATTAACGCACCAGAGCGTCAAATGAAACCACTTGGTTTAGACAATGAAAGCTTGCAGGCGATAAACCCTGGGGTTTTATTCTGCCGTTTAGATTGCTTAGGTGGCCCGAAACGAGGACCTAAAACAGACTACATCGGCTACGACGATATTATTCAAGCTAACAGTGGAATTATGAGTCGTTTCGGCGGTAATAAAACACCTGAAGAACACGCTCACTTAGGCACGCTAGACGTTAACTGTGGTTTTGCTGGCGGTTTAGGCATGGCGTTATCGCTTTATCACAAACAAAAAACCGGTCAAATATCTAGAGCAAGAACCTCACTCTCTGCAGTGACAAATTTGGCACAAGTTAAATTTGCCTTTGATTATAAAGATCGCGGTCCATTTGATGAAGCATCTGGTCGTGAAGTATTAGGTAATGATGCGTTATCACATTTTTATCAGGCCAATGACGGTTGGGTTTACCTTGATTCAGACCGCGATCAGTTAGCAATACTTGAAACTGTTGATGGCTTATCTGGGATCAGCCAAGTAGATTGCATCAGTGACTTCCTTATCGATGCTTTTAATAAAGATTCAGCCGAGAACTGGGCACAGAAGCTACGTCATGCTGGTCTTCCCGCCGTTCAACCCATGAGTATTGAAGAGTTACGTGATCAATATACCCGTGAAGCTGATGGCACTGTTGGTATAGACCGTGGCAGTTATGCCTTCTCAATTTATAATAATCATCCCAGTGGTCACCGTATTACGTTGATCGATCACTATTCAATTCGCCCTACTGAAGCAACTATTTTTGCTCAGCCTGAAACCGAACGTTTTGGTCATTCGACTAAAACAGTACTTGCAAGTATTGGTTACAGCGACGAAAAAATTCAATCAATGATTGACAATAAAATTGCTGGCACCGGTTGGGGCAAGGAATTCTTACCTAGCTAATACCTTAGCGACCATTCTGACAATCACTACCACAACCATCGACAGCAATGACTGTTGTCGATGGTGAACGATAGAAAAAAAGCACGTTACCCTTAATTAAAACTATTAAAAAACAGGATAATACACATGAAAATTTCATCAATAGCGATGGCTATCATAGCATCAACTTCATTTTCCCTTATGGCAAATGCTTCTGAATCAACTGAGTTGGCTGAAGTCAAACAAGAGCTTAAACAAATTAAGCAGCAGTTAGCTAAAGACAGTGCAGCCAAAGACGCATCGATTAAAGTCGGTGGTGCAGTACGCTTCCAATACGGCATTAAAGATTATGATGAAGATGATAAAGATCGTGGCGGAGATTTCGATTTTGATGTTTTCCGTCTAGATTTTAACGGCACTATTGGTGATATAACCTTGTCAGCTCAGTATCGCTGGTATCAGTATATGGATGCAGTTCATCATGCATACGTTGCCTATCAGTTTGATGAGAACTGGCAAGGGCAAGTAGGTATTACACAGGTCCCCTTTGGCAACCTGACTTATAATTCAAACAGCTTCTTTTTTAGCACCAACTTTTACGTCGGTCTAGAAGATGATTACGATGCCGGTTTATCTTTCATTGGTGATTACGACAAACATGATATACGTATCGCATTCTTCAAAACCGATGAGATGGGTGGCATCGATGGTTATGTTGGTGATAAAACTGGTCGCTATTCATATGACATTGTTGGTACAAGAAATCCTGGAGAAGGAATATATGATACTCCTCAACAAGGGCTTGCTGACGATAGTACCTTTAACCTTCGTTATGCTTATAAATTTGATAGTTTTGAGGTAGGTGCATCTTTATTATCAGGTGGCATTGAAGGTGAAGACGGTAATGCTGGTGATCATAATGCCTACGCATTCCATGCAAAAGGCAACATAGATAATTTTGGTGTTATGTTTCAATACACTGATTATGAATATGATCTAGATGACGGGTCTGATTTTGTCACGGTTGGTGCCTACGCCTTTTACGATACTATTCCAGCATCCGCTACGATTTATAACCTAAACCTATCTTATTCTTTACCCGTAGAGATTGGGCCAATTACCAATCTAACGTTTTACAACGATTATAATTTAATGACCGATAAATCGGGAGATTTAAAAGAAGATACCATGATGAATGTAACGGGGGTAATGGTCACATCAGGTAATTTATATACGTTAATTGATTTTGCTATTGGACAGAACCAACCATTTCTTGGTGGCAGTTTGGCTGGAGATAGTGATGAAACAAATAGTCGTTTAAATATTAATTTTGGTTATTATTTTTAATTACAGAGTATAAATACTTCTGTCTGTATTCAATCCTGAAATACCGT